>VFQT010000038.1_pt1 | contig 219471 bp, 147 predicted proteins | sample 3512381 | NCBI WGS metagenome assembly VFQT01 (sample SAMN10412376, study PRJNA504923) | tailings metagenome | isolation source: Relicate 2 Philex TSF3 active mining site | place: Philippines: Tuba, Benguet | collected 2017-08-29
CCGAAGTGGGGAATTCTAATTGTCGCCAGGGGGGAGGAATAATTGTCGTTGAACAGACGGGGCAGGGTGACCCCGGAGACGAGGACGGACAGCTTCTCGGTCAGTCCCAAGGATTCCGGAGGCCCCATGCGTCGCGCCCCCGGCGAGAACCGGACCATCACCGTCGCATGCCGGTAGGCCAGAACCTGTAGCGTCACCACCACGAGCACCACCCCACCTAGGAGCCACCGCGCCCAGCGTCCTGGACTCCACCCCATGCCTCGTTCCATGCCGAGTGTTTAAATGTCGATGGTTGACATGTCAACAATACGGCTTACAACAGTCGCCGTGAACCACAGTCAGCCACCTGATCCGAGGTATCCGGCGCTGCTCCAGCTGCTCCGGACCTCGGATGTCATCTGGAACGCGAGTCGGCGGTTCTTTGAGCGGTGGGATCTCAGTCCGGCCCAGTTCAACCTGATGAACCTGCTGTTTGAGTCCGAAGCGGGACTGACACAGAGTGAGCTCGGGCGGGAGCTGCTCACGCACCGCTCCAACATCACGGGGCTGGTCGACCGCCTGGAGTCCCGTGGTTGGGTGACGCGTCGGGAGGAGGCGGGGGATCGACGGGCGTGGCGGGTGGTGCTGACGCCGACGGGCCGTCGGATCATCGAGGGCATCCTGCCGAGCTACGATCGCGCGGCGGCACTGCTCTGGGAGGGGGTTTCGACCCGGCGCGCCACCGAGACGGCTGCGGTCCTGAAGGAGGTGGCCGACAATGCGGAACGCGGCATTGAGCGTTTGGAACAGGAGGGCGCATGAACCGGAATCGGAATTATCCCCTGCTGTTGGCCAGCCAGTTCCTCGGGGCGTTCGGCGACAACGCCATCCTGGCGGTCATCGTCGGACAGCTCACCCTTCTCCAGCGATCCGGTGAGATCGGGCTCGAGGAACTCCGGACCCGGAGCGCCATCTACACGAGTCTGCTGTTCATCCCCTACGTCCTGCTGGCGCCGTTGGCCGGCTATCTCAACGACCGCCATGCCAAGACTTCGTGGCTTCTCGGAGGCAACCTCCTGAAGGTCCTCGGGGCGGCGGTCTGTGCCCTGAGTATCTGGCATGGATACGTATGGCAGGCCCCTGGCTATCTCATCGTGGGCATCGGCTCCACGATCTATGGCCCGGCCAAGTACGGGATCCTCCCGGAAATCCTTCCCCGTGAACGTCTGGTGAAGGCCAATGGCATGGTGGAGCTGCTCACGCTGCTGGCGATCCTCTCGGGGGCGATCGTCGGCTCCGTCCTCGTCGACCGCGCCCCCATCGGGGTCTGCTACGCCGCCCTGGTGGCCACGTTCGGGGTGGCTTTGGCCCTAAACGTGTTCATGACCCCGACCCCGTCCTCTCCGGACGTCCGGCTTGGGACGAGTGTCCGGGAGTTCTTCCGTCATCTGGGACAGATGCTTTGCCAGCCGGTGCCCTCGTGGCGCGGTCTCGGTCGGACCCCGCAGTTCGTGGGCGACGGCATGGCGTCCGCGCTCCGGGGTACCCGCCTTGGGAAGATCCTGATCGGCACCGCGCTCTTCTGGGTGTGTGGCGCCGGCATGAAGATCAATTTCCAGCCCTGGGGACTCGATGTGCTGCGTCTCCCGGACAACACCCAGATCGCGCTGCTCGGGGTCTGGCTGAGTGTCGGCGTCATGGTGGGCAGTCTAATGGCGGGGATGGCCTTCAGGATCGGGGATCTTCGGAAGGTCCGCCCGGTGGGGTTCCTCCTTGGGGTTCTACTGGTGCTGGTTTTTGCGGTGGGAGCCCTCGGACTCAGTGGCTGGGGACGACAGGAATGGGCCACGGTGGATCCGGACGGAACCCGACGGGTCGGGCTGGTCTTCCTGCCGGCCGTGGCGTTCGTGCTCGTCGCCGCCGGTGTGGCTGCCGGGTTGTTCCTCATCCCGCTCAACGCGGCTCTCCAGGCGGAGTCCGACCCCTCGAAACTGGGCAAGACCATCGCGGTCCAGAACTTCTGCGACAACATTGGCATGATCTCGGCGGGACTCGTGGTGCTGGGCTGCACCCGTGTCGGGCTGTCCGCCTCACAGGTCTTCCTGGTCCTCGCTGTGATCGTCGCTGTGGTGGTGGCCTGGCTGCGGATCCCGCCTGCTCGGGCTTCGGAGTGACTCATAATCGCACTGCTGCTCTGGTCCCTGATTCCCGCCGGTCGGCGTTCCAGTGAAGTGCCCGTTGATGCGCCTTTGACCCCAATCTCCTCATGAAACCCCTCCTGCGACTCCTACTCGGATTCTGGTTCCGGTTCCGGGCTTTCAACGTCGAGGTCCTTCGGACCCCGGGACCGGTCCTGCTGCTGCCCAACCATGTGTCGTGGCTCGACTGGCTGTTCCTTGGCGTGCTGCTGGAGGACGACTGGCGGTTCGTGACCAATTCGAAGACCGCCGAGCTGTCGTGGTTCCATCGGAAGATGATGGTCAACCGGCGCACCTTTCCGGTGGATCCGACCTCGCCCTATGCCGCGAAGCGCATGGCGGAGTTCCTCGGTAAGGGGGGGCGTCTGGTCCTGTTCGCCGAGGGGCGGATCTCGCTGACCGGCTCGCTCATGAAGTTCTTCGATGGTACCGGATTCCTGGTTCAGAAGACGGGCGCCAAGGTCATCACCTGCTACCTGCGCAACGCCAGCCGGGTCCTCTGGGTGCGGCATTCCGGATGGACCCAGTGGTTCCCTCGGGTCTCCGCGCATTTCAGCGTCGCCCATCAGGTCCCGGTCCCATCCGGGGTTTCCCATGGTGTCGCCCGCCAGCGCATGACCTCCTGGCTCCGTGACGCCGCGCTCGCCCAGCAGGTCGCCGTGGAACGGGAATACGGACCCGCCCACGTGCTGGAGGCCGTGGTCGAGGCCGCACGAAGCCTCCCCGGGAAGGTCGTCCTCGAGGATGCGACGTTCCAAGCCCTCACCTATCGGCGCCTGATGGTCGGTGTCGATGTCCTGTCGCGGGTCTGGCGCCAACGCTGGCGGGAGGCCGCTCCGGGCACCCGCATCGGTGTGCTGTTGCCCAATGTCAACGGGACGCCCGTGACCGTGATGAGCCTGTGGTCTTCCCGTTTCGTGCCAGCCATCCTGAATTTCTCGACGGGAGTCCCCACCATGGTGCAGTGCGTCCAGCTGGCCGGGATCCGGTCGGTCATCACCTCCCGCGTGTTTGCCGAGAAGGCGAAGCTCGACCTCCGGGCGTTTGCCGAGGCCGGCATCGAGCTGATTCATCTGGAGGATATCCGCCCCACGATCGGCTCCAGCATCAAGGTGGCTGCGCTGATTCGCCACACGCTGTGTCCGGGCTGGGGGCTGGTGCCTGAGGGTTCACGGGAGTCGCTCCGGGATTCGAGCGGGGTCATCCTGTTCACCTCCGGGTCCGAGGGAATCCCCAAGGGAGTGGATCTCACACACGGCAATCTGATGGCCAACATCCGTCAGGTGCTTGGGGTCCTGGACGTGACCGATGACGAACGGTTCTTCAGTGCAATGCCGCTGTTCCACAGCTTCGGTCTCCTCGCCGGAGTGCTGCTGCCGCTGGTTCGGGGCTACTACACCTTCCTGTATCCATCGCCCCTCCACTACCGGGTCATCCCGACCGCGGTCTACGACAAGGTCTGCACGGTGATGTTCGGCACGAACACGTTCCTCAACGGCTACGCCCGGAGGGCCAATCCCTATGACTTCAACTCGGTGAAGTTCCTCGTGTCGGGTGCCGAGAAGGTGCAGGAGGCGACTGCCAACACCTGGGCCCGGAAGTTTGGTGTCCGACTCCTCGAGGGATACGGCGCCACCGAATGCAGCCCGGCGATCTGCCTCAACTCCCGGCTGGAGCTGAAGTTCGGCAGTGTCGGTCGGTTCCTACCGGGCATCGAGTGGCGGCTGGAACCCATCGAAGGTGTCGCCGAGGGCGGGCGTCTCCTCGTCCGCGGACCCAACATCATGCGCGGCTATCTCAATGCCGATGCCAATGCGCGCTTCCAGTCGCTGGGTGGCTGGTATGACACCGGCGACATCGTCAGGGTCGACGAAGAGGGCTTCGTGTTCGTGCTCGGTCGACTGAAGCGCTTCGCCAAGGTCAGTGGGGAGATGGTGAGCCTGACCGCGGTCGAGGAGGCCCTGGCCGGTGGGTTCCCCCAGTATGGCAACCGGTTCGAGGTGGCCGTGGTGAGCCTGCCTGACGAGGACAAGGGCGAGATGCTGATCGCTGTTAGCAATGACTCCCGGCTCTCGCTGGACCAGATCCGGTCCGTGATCAAGGGCCGTGGCATGACCAATCTCTGCGTGCCGCGCGAGCTGCGCCATCTTAGGGAGATTCCCAAGCTGGGCACAGGCAAGGTGAACCACCGTGAGCTCCAGGAGTGGGTTCGGTGCGGTAGCGCCTGATTTGTTGATTTACTGGCGCGGCATGTCCAACCCATCGGGTTGGCCTCCCGGACGTGGGCGTTGTGGAACCGGTCGACCGCTCTCAGACCCGATGGCAGGCGACACTGCGGCCTCCATCCAATGTACGGAGCATCGGCTTCTCCGTCCGACATCGGGCCTCGGCCACCGGGCATCGCGGATGGAAGGGGCATCCCGGGGGCGGATTGATGGGGGAGGGGACATCCCCACCCAGCATGATCCGGGGTCGCTTCGATGCCGGGTCCACGACGGGGATCGCTGAGACCAAGGCCTTGGTGTAGGGGTGCAGCGGTTCCCGGCAGAGGTCTGCGGCGGGGCCGGATTCCATGACCTGCCCGAGGTACATCACCACGATCCGATGGCACAGGTGCTCCACCACGGCGAGGTCGTGGGAGATGAACAGATAGGCCAGGTGGCGCTGCTGCTGGAGGTCCTGGAGCAGGTTGATGACCTGGGCTTGGACGCTGACGTCGAGGGCACTGACGGGTTCGTCGCAGACGATGAGGCGGGGCTCGACCGCGAGGGCCCGGGCGATGCCGATCCGCTGACGCTGTCCACCGCTGAACTCGTGGGGGTAGCGATGGGCGTGCTGGGGATCGAGTCCGACGCCGCGCAACAGCTCCCGGATCCGTTCCGTCCGAGCCTCCGGTGACGGCGTCAATCCGTGGAGGTCGAGGGGTTCACCCAGGATGTCCGACACCGTACACCGGGGATTCAACGAGGTGAACGGATCCTGGAAGATCATCTGGAAATGCCGCCGTCGTTCCCGCAGCGCAGAGCCCTCCATCCGGGTGATGTCCTCGCCGTCGAACCGGATCACGCCCCCGGTGGTCGGTATCAGCCGGATCAGAGCCCGCCCCAGCGTCGTCTTCCCGCAGCCGCTCTCGCCCACGAGACCGAGCGTTTCCCCGGACGCCACCTGGAGGCTGACGTCATCCACCGCACGGACCTGACCCTGGACCCTGGACAGCAGGCCTTGTCGGACGTCGAAGTGGACGCGGACATGCTCGGCTTCGAGGAGGGGTGCGGGCATGGGGGATCAGGGTTTCGAGTCTTCCGAAAACGGGCACCTTACAGCCCGTCCCGGAGCGATCTTCTGGAGTTCGGGCATGCGATGTCCGCACTCGGGTCGGGCCTCTGAACACCGGGGGGCGAAGCGGCATCCGGCGGGCCATTGGCCCAGGCTGGGTACGGTTCCGGGAATCGCTGCGAGCCGGTCGGAGGAGCGACCTAGTTCCGGAACCGATCGGAGCAGGGCCCGGGTGTAGGGATGCCGGGGACGCGTCAGGATCTCACTGGCTGGTCCCTCCTCGACAATCCGGCCGGCGTACATCACGGCGACCCGGTCGCCGATGTCGGTGACCAGCCCGAGGTTGTGGGTGATCAGCAGGATGGCCATGCCGAGCTCACCCTGGAGGCGCTTGAGGAGCTCGATGATCTGGGCCTGGACGGTGACATCGAGGGCCGTGGTGGGTTCGTCCGCCACCAGCAGCCGGGGCTGGGAGGCCAATCCCATGGCGATCATCACCCGCTGCGCCATGCCGCCCGAGAGCTGGTGCGGGTAGTCCCGGATCCGGGACTCTGGGGCGGGGATGCCGACGAGTCGGAGCAGGCGAAGGACCTCCGCCTCCGTGGCGGAGTCCGGCCGGTGGAGCTCGAGCGCCTCACGGATCTGGGTGCCCACCCGGAGGACCGGATTGAGCGAGGCTCCGGGTTCCTGGAAGACGTAGCCCACCGTGCCGCCCCGGAGTGCCTGGAGCTGTCGTGACGGCAGCCGCAGCACATCTCGACCGTCGACGAGGATCTCGCCTTGGGGGTAGTGGGCCGGCGGCATCGGCAGAAGTCGGGCGATGCTCAGGGCCGTGATGCTCTTGCCGCAGCCGCTCTCCCCGACCAGGCAGAGCGTCCGACCTTCCTCGAGCGACAGGGACACGCCATCGACCGCCGGTGTGGCGCCGAAGTGGATGTGGAGGTCCCGGAGTTCGAGAAGCGGCATCGCGGCAAAGGATCGTTCACAAAGACAACACCCGGAATCGGGGCGACCGCGAGGCGAAAAGCGGAACGGGCCCGCGGAGGAGGGGAAGGGGACTCACACGGGGACACGGAGATGCGGAGGAAAAGAGAGGGAAGAGGAACCGGGAAAACACCTCAGAAGGATACCCGACATGGGCAGGCCTTTAGGGGTGGGTGACGCAGTGCCCTGCGGCACTGGTTGCGACAGCACTCACCCGTGGGACTCGACATCCACCCTGCGCTTAAGGATGGGAAACACGGAAACGCGGAGGGCCAGCAACGCTGAGCCAACTCTCAACTTCCTCTCCGTGGCGTTTCCGGGAAGTCTTCGGCCAGTCCTTCCCGACCTATGAACATCACCTGGATCGATTGGCTCATTGTCGCGGCCTCCATCCTCATCTGCTTTGTCCCAGCCCTCTTCTACGCGAAGCGCTCCTCGGAGAGCACCTCGGAGTTCTTTGCCTCCGGCCGCTCGGTGCCGTGGTGGCTGGCCGGGCTCTCCATGGTGGCCACGACATTCTCGTCGGACACCCCCAACTGGGTCACCGAACAGGTTCGCAAGTACGGTGTCGCCGGCAACTGGCAGTGGTGGGCGTTTGTCCTGACCGGCATCGCCACGGTCTTCTTCTTCGCCCGGCTTTGGCGCCGTTCCGGGGTCATGACGGACCTCGAGTTCTACGAGCAGCGATACTCGGGCGCTCCCGCTTCGATGGTCCGGGGATTCCGAGCCGTGTACCTCGGCCTCTTCTTCAACTGCTTCATCATGGGCACCGTCACCCTCGCCGCCTGCAAGATCGCCAACATCCTGTTCGGCATGCCCGCGTGGCAGACAATCCTCGTTTGCGGCGTCCTCAACGTCGTCTTCGCCGCCCACTCCGGACTCTGGGGTGTGCTGATCATCGATATGGTGCAGTTCTTCATCAAGATGACGGCGGTCTTCGCGGCCGCGTGGTTCTCGCTGAAGGAGGTCGGACAACGCCTGGTTGGGAAGGCCGACGCCGGGGCGGGACTCCAGGCCCTCGTCTCCACCCTCGCCTCGAAGCAGGTGGTGACCGCGGCCGGATCCGAGCCGGTGATGTCGGGCCTCGACGGACGGGGGCAGCCCATCCTCGACGTCATGCCCAACTTCGCGATGTCGGACCTCGCGTTGATGATCTTCATCCTGCCGATTGCCATCAGTTGGTGGGCCAACTGGTATCCCGGTGCCGAGCCCGGCGGCGGGTCGTACATCGCGCAGCGCATGCTGGCGTCGAAGTCGGAGAAGGACTCCCTCGGCGGTACCCTCTTCTTCAATCTCGCCCACTACGTCCTGCGCCCTTGGCCGTGGATCATCACCGCCCTCTGCTCGATCATCATCTATCCCGACCTCGCCTCCATCAAGGCGGCCTTCCCCAAGGCGGATGCCTCGCTGATCGGCCATGACTCCGCGTTTCCTGCGATGCTCATGTTCCTGCCGACCGGGTTTGTGGGTCTCATGATCGGCGGGCTCATCGCCGCCAACTCCTCGACCATTCTAACCCACCTGAACTGGGGATCCTCCTACCTGGTTCACGACTTCTATCGCCGCTTCGTCCGGACGGACGCATCGGAGGGGCACTACGTGTCGGTGGGGCGGGTCTGCACGGTGCTGCTCTACGTCGTCGCTGCGGTATTGAGCCTATTCATGACCTCGGCCCAGCAGGCCTTCCAGGTCCTGCTGTCGATCGGCGCCGGCACGGGGTTGATCTACATCGCGCGGTGGTTCTGGTGGCGGGTTTCGGCCTGGTGCGAAATCGTCGCGATGGCGGTGTCCCTCGTGACCTCCCTCGTGGTGCCTCTTCTGCTGCCCAAGTCGGGCTTCGCGGAGGTGACGATCGTCCAGGTCGCCCTCACCACGGTCGCCTGGTTGGTGACGGCATTCGTCGGACCCCAGACCGACCGCGCCACCCTGATCGCGTTCTACCGGAAGGTGAAGCCGGTCGGTCCGGGCTGGTCAGCCATCCGGTCTGCTGCCGGGGTCTCCGATGCCGAGGTGACCCGCGAGAACCACTTCGGGGCGTCGTTCCTTGGCTGGATTTCCGGATGTACCCTGATCTGGTCGTCGCTGTTCGCGATTGGCAATTTCCTGTATGCCGCAGGGGATCCCGGACGTCTCCGGTCCGCCTGGATCCTCACGGCGATCTGCGTCGTCAGTGGTATCACGCTCCTCCAGGTGACCCGACGGCTCTGGAGCCGGGTGTAGCCGCTGGCCGCTAGATCCGCAGCCATCTCCTGAGGTGAATCCCGGTGTGGCAGCCCGGGGTCTGTGCAATCTGCTCGGGAGTCCCCTCCGCAAGGATCCGCCCCCCGCCGCCGCCGCCCTCCGGGCCGAGGTCCACCACCCAGTCCGCCTCGGCGATGAGTTCGAGGTTGTGTTCGATCACCAGGACCGTGTGGCCGGCGTCGACCAGCCGCTGCAGCACCTCCACCAGTCGGCGGACATCCTGCATGTGGAGTCCGATGGTGGGTTCCTCGAGGATGAACACGTCGCCCCCCTGGAGTTGACGGGTGGTGAGCCTACCGGGTGTCGAGGGGTTCAAACCGCCCAGAAGGTGGGTGACGAGCTTGATCCGCTGCGCCTCGCCCCCGCTCAGGGTGGGACTTGTCTGCCCAAGCCGGAGGTAATCGAGGCCCGTGTCAGCGAGGGCCTGGAGCGGGCGCAGGAGACGGGAGTGGGCGGAGAAGAACTCCAGCGCTTCGGCGACGCTCAGGTCGAGCACGTCAGCGATCGACTTGCCCTGCCAGGTGACGTCGAGGGTCTCAGGGTTGAACCGACGTCCGTCGCATCGACCACAACGGACCTGTGCGGATGGCAGGAAGTTCATCTCGAGCTCGATGAATCCCTTGCCTTCGCATTCGGGACAGCGTCCCTGGGTGGAATTGAAGCTGAAGCGTCCCGGACCGTAGCCGCGGACCTTCGATTCCTGAGCGTCGGCGAAGAGCTGTCGGATGATGTCAAAGAAGCCCACGTAGGTGGCGGGTGTTGATCGCGGCGTGCGGCCGATGGGGGACTGGTCAACTTCGTGGACGGCGTGGATGGGGTAGGTGGTCTCGATCCGGCCGATGCCGGGATGCCCGCCCTTCCTGGTCCCCTTGGCCACCAGTCCCTCGAGGGCAGGGAAAAGACAGTTCTTCACGAGCGTGCTTTTCCCCGAGCCGCTGACGCCTGTCACGACCGTGAAGCGTCCCAACGGGAATCGTGCGGTGACGCGTTGGAGATTGTGAAGGAAAGCTTCCTCGAGGGTGATCCAGCCCGTCGCCGGGTCTGCAGCCTCGGCGGCTTTCCTGCCTCGGGAGGCCCTGGTCGAGGGGGTCACGGGACGACGGTGTCCTCGGGAGGGATACACCCGGGTCTCCAGTTCCCGGAGGTGCCTTCCGGTGATGGAGTCCGGATGGTTCAGCAGCTCCGGGACCGTGCCGGCAGCGACGAGGCGGCCGCCATGGACACCCGCGCCCGGGCCGAGGTCGATGACGAAGTCGGCACGGCGCATCGTGTCCTCGTCGTGCTCCACGATGACCAGCGAGTTGCCCCGGTCGCGCAGGGCGATGAGGCACTCCAGCAGGCGGTCGTTGTCGCGCGGATGCAGGCCGATGGTCGGTTCGTCGAGGATGTACAGAACCCCGCTGAGGTTGGAACCGAGCTGGGCGGCGAGTCGGATCCGCTGGGCTTCGCCGCCGCTGAGCGTGACGACGCTGCGGCCGAGCTGGAGGTATCCCAGACCGACCTCCTTGAGGAACCGGAGGCGTTCCCGGATCTCGGGCAGGATGTCGCGTCCAATCTCCGCACTTCGCCCCGCGAGCCGGATCGAGGCGATCCAGTCGGCCGCCTGGTCGACCGACATGCCCCCTAGGAGGTCAAGGGTGGTGCCGGGATCGTCTTCCCCGGTGAACCGCACCGCGCGCGCCTCCGGCTTGAGTCGTGCCCCGAGGCATTCCGGGCAGATCTCCCGTTCCGTGGCCCAGCGCCACCAGCTTTCCTCAACGGCATCGGCGTTGGCCCCGCGGTCCACCTCGGGGAGGTGGAACAGCTCCCCGAACCCCCGGCATCGGGGGCACCAGCCCTGGCTGGAGTTGTAGCTGAAGTCCTTGGGGTCGAGCGGACCGAAGCTCCGCCGGCACTGCGGACACGCCCGTTCGGTGGAGTGCACGGTCAGGCGATCGGACCGGTCGAGGGCAAAGAAGACACCCTTCCCGATGGAGAGGGCCTCCTCCACGAGCTCGCGCAGGCCCCGTGTCGGGCTTGGATCCGTCATCCCTGTCCGGGTGGACCGCGGCGCTGTGCGCCTCTCGGTGATCCTCAGGCCCGTGCCCGACCGGGTGAAGGATCCGATGACGACCTCGACATCGTGCTCCTTGAACCGGTCGAGTCGGAACGGCTGGTCCGTCGGGTACCATCGCCCATCGGCGCGCAGCTCCTGATAGCCCTCGTTGCGGGCCCAGGTTGCGATCTCCGAGTGGAATCCCTTCCGGTTCCGGATGACCGGCGCCAGGAGCGTGAGTTCGCCGCGATCCTTCGCAGAACGCTCGAGGGTCGCGACGAGCTGGTCCCGGGTCTGGGGTTCCACCGGCACCTTGCAGTCGGGGCAGTGCTGCGTGCCCAGTCGTGCGAACAGGAGCCGGAGGAAGTGGTGGATCTCGGTCACCGTGGCGACCGTGCTCTTCCCGCCGCCCCGGGCCGTGTTCTGTTCGATGCTGACCGTGGGGGGCAGGCCCGCGATCAGGTCCACATCCGGTCGCCCCAGCTGTTCGACGAACTGCCTGGCGTAGGCGCTCATGGAGTCGAGGAACCGCCGCTGGCCCTCGGCGAACAGGAGGTCGAAGGCCAGGGTGCTCTTGCCGCTGCCACTCACCCCGGTGATCACCACGAACTGGCGATGTGGGATGTCGACGTCGAGCCCCTTGAGGTTGTGCTCCCGGGCCCCGCGGATGACGACGGAATCCGAGGGAGTTCCGTCATTCAGGTCGGAGAGGGCGGTCGGGGTCGACATCCGGCAACGTTTAGCGTGGGTCGGTGCCATGGCAACTACGGCGACTCGGAGATCGTGGTGGCGAATTCGGCACCGGTGGCGTCGGCCCTCGGTCGGCGGCCTTGACCGATCCCGCGTGGACTGGCACTTCGGAACGGTGTCGGCACGCCGTCACGCTCCCCAACCCCATCTTGTCTCCCATGCCCACCCGCACCCAGGACCTCCTCGTCCTCCTCGCTCGGATCCTCGCTACCGCCGCCATCGTCCGGTACGGATTCGCCAAGTTTCTGGATACGAAGGTCTTCATCGAAAACCCGGCCACCATCGGGTTCATGAAGGCCTTCTTCGGCGAGTCCAAGGCTCCCGTCTGGCTCGCCTATGCCAACGCCGTATTCCAGACCGGTGCGGGTCTCTGTGTGATGGTGGGATTCAGGGCCCGTTGGGCCTCGTTCCTTCTGCTGCTCTGGCTGGCGGCCCTCACCTATTTCGGACATCCGTTCTGGGCGCAATCCGGGGCCGATAGGGCGACGAATGAGAGCTATTTCCTCCGCAACCTGGCCATGATGGGGGCCCTGATGATGGTGATGGCGACGGGTGCCGGAAACCTGGCCCTCGACAACAGAACCCAGGGCGGCAACGGGTCCCGGCGTTAGGACTACATCGGCATCTCCAGCTGTCGGACCGCGGAGGCCGCGGGGTCGATCCGGTCACGACCCGTTAGCCCTCGTTCCTCGAGCTCCGCCCGAAGAAACCGGAACCCCGCCCCCTTTCGGCTGCCATGTCGGACGAGCACCCGGCGCGCCTCGGATCGCGTCGCCGACAGGCTGCGGATCGACTGGAGCCGCTCCCGAGCCTGGCGGTAGGCCGTGGCATGGTCGACCACAGGCCGGGGATAGTCCCTGTCCAGGACGCAGCCGCTCTGTTCCTGCACCGACGTCGACATCGTCTCGGGGCGTGCGAGGTGAGCGAGGGGCACCCGCGCCAGTTCTGGCACCCAGCGTCGGATGAAGACCCCGTCGGGATCCTGGTCGATGGCCTGCTTGGCGGGGGAGTAGATCCGGACCGTGTTGATGCCGGTGGTCCCGCTCTGCATTTGGGCCTGGCTGAAGTGGATCCCCGCCTCGAAGTCGAGGAAGTGTCGTGCCAGGAACACCGCCGTGGGGCGCCAATGGAGCCCCAGGTGGTGGCTGGCGAAGCTCATCAGCATCGCGCGCATCCGGAAGTTCAACCATCCGGTCGCCTGGGCGCAGCGCATCGAGGCATCCACCATCGGATATCCTGTCCGGCCGGTGCACCAAGCCTCGAACTGGCGGCGTCCCTCGTCCGATTCCGTGAACGATTCCCTCAGCCCATCGAACGTCCGAACAAAGTTCTCGAATTCGATACGCGGCTCATCCTCGAGCTTCTGGATGAAATGGCAGTGCCATCGAAGACGGGATCCGAAACTCCGGAGGGAGTCGAACCACCGTCGATCCACCGGCAGCCCCGCGGACCGCTCGGCCGCTAGGGTGGCGAGGCGTTCCCGCAAGGCGTGGTGGACCGATCGCATCGAGAGGCATCCCCAGGTCAGGTAGGGGCTGATCCGGGAGCATGAGTCCCAGCCCGTCACCGGGGAGGACATGCCGCGCCGATAGTCCAGCGCCCGCACCTCCAGGAACCGCTCGAGCGTCCAGCTACCCTCGCCTTCACCCCCACGCTGGGCCTCGGTCTTCGCGGAGGGACCGAGACCGAGCTGCACCGGTCCCAGAATCCCGTCCGAGGCCACGGGGCTGGCCGACGCGATCCGGAGCGGGGGTGGCAGCACCGGATGCGACATGGCCCGGTCCCAACGTTCCGACCATCCGTCCCGGGTGTGGAGCCGGCGCACGACACCGTCCTGGCGGAACTGGGTCCAGATGACGCCCCGGGCCCGACACCAGTCGGCGACCGCCCGATCGCGTCGGAACGTGATGTCGTTGCCGGTCTCCTCGTGGGACCAGAGCGATTGGAACGGGGACTCCTGTTGGAGACGTTCGAGGACGTCGACGGTCTCGCCCAACCGGGTGACCAGGCGGCCTCCGAGGGAGGCAAGCCGTTCGGAGAGTTCCTGGAGGGATTCGGCGATGAACTGGGAGTGGCTGGCGTCCCACTCCGCTGATCTCAGCAGGGAGGGCTCATACACGTAGAGACAGATCACCGGGCCGTTCGCCGCAGCTTCTAGGAGCGGGGCATGATCCCGGACACGAAGATCGCGTTTGAACCAGACGACTTGGGTGCAGGGATCCACTCCGGAAGGTGTTCCGATTTGACGGTGCCGCAACCTTCCGGCGGGGCCGATCAGGCCGTACGCGTGAAGAGCTTCCCCGTGGTCTGTCCGACGAGTCGCTTCAGTTCCAGCGCGAACAACGTGGAAGCGACCTGGGCCGGGGGCAGTCCCGTCGCCCGGATGACCTCATCGATGGAGCGCTCGTCCCTGTCGTCGAGCACCGCAAGGATCCGGGCTTCTGTCTCCGAGAGGGGCAGGGTGGGCCGTTCCGCCGGTCGGTCATCGGTTCCGGGGCGGTTGGTGGGCGGGAACAGGTATTCGAACTCGGTCAGGATGTCCTCGGGCCCTTCGCAGAGCTTCGCGCCTTTTTTGATGAGGTCGTGGCATCCCTTGCTCCGGGGCGAGTCGATCCGACCCGGGACCGCGAACACCATCCGTCCGTAGTCCGTCGCGAAGTTCGCGGTGATGAGCGCCCCGCCGTTCAGGTTGGCCTCCACGACAACCGTCCCGAGGGTGAGGCCTGCAACGATCCGATTTCGGATCGGGAAGGTCTGCCGATCCGCGCACCGGTTGAAGGGGAACTGGGTGACCACCGCCCCCTGTTCGGCCACCCGATCGAACAGCGCGGCGTTCTCGGCCGGGAACACCTGGCTGATGCCGGTGCCGAGGACGACGATCGTGCGTCCCCCGGAGCTCAACGCACCCTGGTGGGCCGCCGTGTCGATCCCCCGGGCTCCCCCGCTCACGACCGTCACCCCGGCGTAGGCGAGCTGGTATGCCAGACGTCGGGCGGTCTCGATTCCGTAGGGGGTCGAGAGGCGGGATCCGACCAGGGCGATTCCGCGGAGATCCGACGGTTGAAGCCGGCCTCGGATGTAGAGCACCGGGGGAGGGTCGTAGATCTCACGGAGCGGACCTGGATAGTCCGAATCCAGCTGGGTCACAATCGTGCAGCCGAACTCCCGGATCCTCCTGAGCTCGCCGGCGGTGTCCACGGACGACTCCCATGAGGCGATCGCCTGCGCGGTCTCTGGACCTATCCCATGGACGGAGAGCAGCTGGGAGGCCGAGGCCTTGAGAATCGCCAGCGGATCGCCGTCGAAGTGCTGGAGAAGATGACGTAGGCGGATCGGTCCGACGTGCTCGATGAGGTTAAGGGTGATGAGGGCTTCCTGCGGGCTCATGTCGACAGATTCGTCGATGCCCGAAGTGGGACGCGAGGGTCGGAACACCCCCAGATTTGGTGATTGCAGGGTCGCACCGCCGGGTCGGACTCCGAGTCAACCCCACGCGGGGCGCTCCTTCCGGCGTCGGTCCGGCTCGCCCTTCGCCCTTTGCCTTCCTGGCCTCCGTCCAGTGCGTTCGGTGCGTTCGGTTCCAGTTTGGGGGTTGAGGGGCTGGATCCCTCGGGCGTAGCGTCACCGGCCCATGGCCTCCGAATCCTCGATGCGTCCCGATGGACGCCTGCCCGATCAGCTCCGTCCGATCCGATTCCAGAACCACATCGCGCCCCACGCCGCGGGTTCGACCCTCATCGAATGGGGCAACACACGGGTCATCTGTGCCGTGATGGTGGACGAGTCTGTCCCGCCCTGGATGAAGGCCAAGAAGGTCGAGGGCGGCTGGATGAGCGCCGAATACTCGATGCTCCCGTATTCGACCCTGGACCGGAAAGCCCGCGATATCGGAAAGCTCAAGCTGGACGGACGTTCCCAGGAGATCCAGCGCCTGATTGGACGTTCTCTACGTGCGGTGGTCGACCTCGACAAACTCGGCCCCCGGACCCTGTGGGTCGACTGCGACGTCCTCCAGGCCGATGGCGGCACCCGAACCGCGAGCATTACCGGGGCCTACGTGGCCCTTTCCCTCGCCATTGCCCGTCTCAAGGCCGAGGGCAAGCTCACCGAGTCCCCCCTGAAGAGCCCTCTCGCTGCCGTTAGTCTGGGCGTGGTCGAAGGCAGGCCGGTCCTGGATCTCAACTACATCGAGGACAGTGCGGCGTCCGTGGACATGAACCTCGTCATGAACGGCGCCGGGGAATTCATTGAGATCCAGGCCAGCGGCGAGGAGGCCACGTTCAGTAAGGATCACCTGGGCGAGCTGCTGCGGCTGGGGGGACTTGGCATCACGCAGCTGATGGACCTTCAGCGGCAGGCCATCGGAACGACTGCAGGCTGATCCGGAGGTGCGCGAGTCCATCCCGTGAAGACGACCCTGTTCCTGATCCGCCACGGCGAGGTCGAGACCCGATACCATCGGATGTTTGGTGGCAGCCGGATCGACATGGAGCTGTCTCCCCAGGGCCACCAGCAGGCCGACCGCCTGTCGTCGTGGCTGGCCCGGACGCCCATCGATGCCGTCTACGCCAGTCCGATGCGCCGGGTGCAGCTGACCTACGAGCCGTTCCGACGTCACCACCTGGGCGAGCCTGTCATCCTGCCGGGACTAAGGGAGATCGACTTCGGGGACTGGACTGGACTGGGTTGGGACGAGGTTCAGAGCCGTTTCGGCATGTCGGCCTATGATTGGCTCGATCATCTGGAGCAGGAGCGTGTGACGGGTGCGGAGTCGCTGCATGGGTTCAAGTCCCGGCTCAACGCGAGCATCGACCAGATTGTTCGCGAGCAGCCGGGCCGTACGGTGGCGGTCTTCTGTCACGGCGGGGTCATCCGCGGGATTCTGTCGCACCTCCTCCACCAGCCGCTGCGCTGGTTCGAGCACATCGAGGTCGACTACGCGAGTGTCACCTGGGTGGACGTCGGAATCCTCAAGGCCGGGCGTCCCCGCAACGAGATCCAGCTGCTGAATTTCACGCCGTGGCGGGACCTGCCGTGATCCGCTCCGGCGCGTCTCGGTCCGAGATCCGGCTTGCGCCACCGGGGGGTCCGCGGACGAAATGAAGGGGTGATTCCCCACCTTCTTCGGCGGAGCCTGATCGCCGTCTCCCTCCTCTGTACTGCCATGGCGGATCCTGACCTCCGGCTCGGCCTCATCGGCCTCGATACGTCGCATGTCACGGCGTTCACCGAGATCCTCAATAACCCCGCGGCCAAGGATCATGTGAACGGCGCCCGGGTGGTCGCCGCGTTCAAGGGAGGCAGTCCGGATATCGAGTCGAGCTGGTCGCGCGTCGAAGAGTATACGAAGACCCTTCGGGACAAGTACGGCGTTCGGATCCATGACTCCATCCCTGAGCTCTGCCGGAATGTCGACGCGGTGCTCCTGGAGAGCGTGGATGGGCGTCCCCATCTCGAGCAGGTCCGACCCGTCTTTGCCGCCCGGAAGCCGGTCTACATCGACAAGCCGATCGCCGGCACGCTTTCGGATGCCATCGAGATCTTCCGTCTGGCGGAGACGGCGAAGGTGCCGGTCTTCACCGCCTCGTCGCTACGGTTTGCATCCAACACGCTGGCGGTCCGGAACGGATCGATCGGCACGGTCACCAATGCCTGGACCAGCAGTCCGGCCCACATCGAATCGCATCATCCGGATCTCTTCTGGTACGGCGTCCACGGAGTGGAGTCCCTGTTCACGGTGATGGGCACGGGCTGCATGAGTGTCCGTCGCGGCACCACCCCGGAAGGTGGGATCGAGGTGGTGGGGACGTGGAAGGGCGGGCGCCGTGGGACGTTCCGCGAGGGCAAGGGCTATGAGGGGCGGGCCGAGGGGACGAAGGGGTCCTCACCAGTGGGCGCCTATGATGGCTATGCGCCGCTGATCGCCGCGGTGGTGCCGTTCCTCAGGACGGGCGTGGCTCCGGTGCGGCCGGAGGAGACCCTGGAGATCTTCGCCTTTATGGAGGCGGCCGACGAGAGCAAGCGCCGGGGCGGTGCGGAGGTCACGCTGGCCGAGGTCCTCGAGAAGGCCCGACGCCGCTGAGCCGGCATTCCGATCTGCCGGGTCAGCGTCCGGCCCGCACCCGGTAGAACTGCTGCGGAAACTGGGCCTTCCGGGAATCGATCAGCCGAAGTCGTCCGCCTTCACCGGATCGCGGACCGTCCACCGTCTCCCAGTCCCGGAGGTCCAGACTGGCCTCGAGTCGATAGCTCCACCCGGTGAGCCCCAGGAGCTCCACCTCCCGACCCGATGGAAGGAGGGTGAGGACTCCGACCGGTGCGTCCGGGACAACGACCTCGATGTTGTCGACCCAGCCCGCCGCGCTAAGGGAGTCGCTGAAGGAGGTCCGTTCGTCCCAGACAATCAGGGCGAGGGCATCCAGCTGGAACCCTCCGAATCCGGCGGGGATGGCGATCCGGGTCGTGGCTATGATCCGTCCTGCGACCTCGACCTCGGTCACCACCTGCCGGGGGTTTGCCTCGTGGCGGACCCGCACCCGGTGGGTCTGTCCAGCCTCGAGCATGACGGGGAAGGCGAAGTCGGCGAGCACCTTGCCGTGGGTGTCGTAGGTGATCGTCGATAGCGTAGGCTCCACGGTCCCGTAGCCCGGGATAAAGCCCTCGGGAAACCAGTTGAATTCCAGGACCTCGAAGGCCTTTCCGGCCCCGCGGAGGTATCGGTTTGCCCTCGCTCTGGGGAGGTTTAGCAATCCGACCGCCACCTGCATCGCCCCGGGACGTCCCATGCGGAGCCCCCCTTCGGCATGGGTCAGCTGCAGGTCGAAGGCCAGGGAGAACTCCTGCGTCTCCGAGACGGGCTGGGGCAGTGGGTGGGCAAAGAAACTGTGGGGACAGGCGGTGTCCCAATTCACCTCCATCCGCCCCTCGGATGCGTTCCAGGCAAACCGGTTGGTCTCGCCGCTGGAGGTCCATCCCCGTGGGCTGGGGTCCTGCGTGAAGTCCTCCCTCCACGTGGCCGCCCGGAGGGGGGGCAACCCCAGTCCGAGGATCCAGAGCAGACCCATGAGGAAGAGAGCTGCAGTCGTCGCGCCCGGACCCTTCTCCGGTGCTGGGGGCCACGGGCAGTGCCGACAGCCATTCCCGCAGCAGTAGCCCCGTCTCAGGAGATATTTCCCGGTCAGGACCATCCGACCCGTCCCGGGTTCCCAGTAGAAGTCGTCCGGGTTCGGCCGAGGATCCGGGCGCGCCTGGAGGGCTTCCATCACGCAGGATCTGCAGACGCATGCTCGACCGCGGGCTTCCTCAGGCAGGCGGTGCAGCAGCTCCTCGGGGAAGGTGACCCGTTCACACCAGCACAGTCCCTTGTAGGCGTCGCACGAGGCCTGCTGGCAGCCGTTGGCGCGACCGCATAGCGGGCACTTGGCTGGATCCATCCCACAGGACGCCGGCCCATGGGGATCCGGGGTGGGCGGTGCGGTCATGGGGTGGCGACTCGGGGTTTCACCGTCGGAAATCAGGCGTCGCCACGACGCGGTAGAACTGCCCGGCAAGGATCCCGGTCCGGGAATCCTCCAGGCGAAGCGGGGTCCCGGTTCCCGGAACCGCCTCGCCGATCGGGGTCCAGGTCGCCAGGTTCGCGCTCGCCTCGAGGGTGTAGGTCCAGTGCGGCTGGCCGGTGACCTCGATCTCCCGGGTCTTCGGGTCGAGCCGGACCTCGGGCGCTGGGGCCTCGGTGGCCACAAGGGTAAAGGCATCCAGTTCGACCTCGCCCGAGTCGATCTCGATTCGGACGACCGAAACGGACGCGAGCTGGATGGGATTTCCGGAGGCGTCCTGGGCCCAGTCGAGGTCGAACCCCACCCCGCCGCCGGCGCCGTCGTAGGCCTTCTGGACCTGCTCGAGCGTCATTCCGGCGAAGCGGGTGGGATTGAAGGATTGGTCGACAGGACGGTGGAAATCACCGGTCCCCTCCGTGGGGAAAACATCACCGAGTCCGGGGATCCGTTTTGGGTCTAGCGTGATGAAGTCGATGCCGTTGGTGCTGACCCGGACCCGCCCGGTCAGCGATTCCGCCCCGAAGAGTGATCCGTCGGTGGTGGGGATGCCGATATAGTTCCAGTCGGCATCCAGGTCATTGGTCACCATGAATCCCGTTCCACCGAAGACAAGGAAGTCGAACCCGAAACGGTTCCCAGGTAGGTTCCGAATAGGGGGATCGAATTCGAGCGTGAGCGAACCGCCGCCGGTGATGCTGAGCAGCTGGGAAGGCAGGTAGGCGGGGTAGAAGGGGGTGACGGGACCGCCCCATTCGCCCGGGGTCACCCGACTGGGTTCCCCGAGGATGACCGGTGGGTTGGTGTAGACCGTGGTGTTGTTCGTCCCCGGATGATAGTGCAGCACGCGCGTGGCGAACTGGGCGTGGGCGCGCACGCCTCCCGACAGCGCCAGGAGGGCGAGCAGGGCGAGGACGGCGAATTCTGGGAGCTGGATAGGATTGTTGGACTTCACTGGATCTCGTTCGACAGGCGCCTCCGCCGTTCCGGGCGGAGGCATTGGGTCCACGAGACCTCAGGGGCGGTGCCGGGGTGGGAACCCCTGAACCGACCGAGTCGACGTCGGGAAGAAGGCGTTGCTGCTTTCCGACGGGTCCACGACCGCAGACAGGCGGTCTGGACGGGTCTCGTCCTTCGCTGATGCGGCGAAGCGGGCAGACCCACGCCGGGTGAGGGGCATGGGGCTGCTGTGACGAGCACGACCGGCGCGATATCCGGACTCCGGGCTTCCAACCTCGCTCCCGCCTTCCCAGAGAGGATCTCCAGTGGCGTCCCGGCGACGGGGTCGTCGCCGTGGGAGTCTGTAACCCGATACCGTGGCGCTACCGTCCCCGATTCCAACGGGGTTCCCGCACTTCCGGTCGTGATTGAAATTCGAGTTCCGCCGGACGCGGCGGAACGTTTCAAGGAACGTGGATGGGTATAGCGACACCGCCCTTGTCGCGGCAAGGGGAATCGGGAATAACTGACGGGGAGGGGTCAGATCTCGACCTGCATGCCCAGTTCCACGACCCGGTTGGCGGGCAGCTTGAAGAAGCCGGTCGCACTCTGGGCGTTCCTGGACATCACGGCGAACAGGCGTTTCCGCCAGCTGCGCATACCGCGGGCGGTGGACGGGATGATCGTCTCGCGGCTCAGGAAATAGGAGACCTCGGTGTCCCGGATCTTGAGTCCGAACTCGGAGCACCGGCGCAGCGCTTCGGGAACGTTGGGTTCCTCCATGAACCCGTAGTTCACCTTCACTCGCCAGAACCCGTCGCCGAGCTCCCCGACGGTGATCCGGCTGTCGTTGTCGGCCCGGGGCTGGTCGGACACCAGGATGGTCAAGAGGATGATCCGCTCGTGGAGCACCTTGTTGTGCTTGAGGTTGTGCAGGAGGGCGATCGGGACGCCGTCGGGATTGCCGGCGAGGTAGACCGCGGTGCCGGCCACGCGGGGCAGTTCCCGACGTCCGATGCTCTCGAGGAACTGCTGCATGGGCAGGGAGGTGGTGCGGACCCGTTCCCAGAGAATCCGGCGGCCGCGGCGCCAGGTCGTCATGAGCGCGAAGAGCATCAACGCGATGACAAGGGGGAACCAGCCACCGCCGGCGATCTTGAGCATGTTGGCGCCGAAGATCGGCAGCTCGATCAGCAGTGGAGCGATGCAGAGGGCGCCGGCCCGCCAGACGCTCCAGCCCCAGACCCGCTGGGCGGCCACGAAGAGCAGCAGGGTCGTGACGAGCATGGTCAGGGTCACGGCCACGCCGTAGGTGGCGGCGAGATTCGAGGACGATCGGAACCCGAGCACGAGGGCGATGCAGCACAGGGCGAGGAACCAGTTCACCTGGGGGATGAAGATCTGTCCGCGCTCCCGCTCGTTGGTGTGCTCGATCACCATCCGGGGCAGGTATCCCAGCTGGATGGCCTGCATGGTCAGGGAGAACGCCCCGCTGATCAGGGCCTGGGAAGCGATCACGGCGGCCGAGGAGGCCAGGAGCACCAGCGGTAGGAGCATCCATCGGGGGGCCAGGTTGTAGAAGGGGTTTGCGGCGGCAGCGGGATCCGTCATCACCAGGGCCCCCTGGCCGTAGTAATTCAGGAGCAGCGCCGGCAGCACGAGGGCGAACCAGGCGCGTCGGATTGGCTTCACCCCGAAGTGCCCCATGTCGGCATACAGCGCCTCCCCACCGGTCACGACCAGCACGACCGATCCCAGGACCACGAATCCCATCCATCCGTTCGTCTGGAAGAGTTCCAGGGCATGAAGGGGGCTGAATGCGCTGAGGACGGAGGGATTCTTCAGGATGCCTCGGATTCCAAGTACCCCGATGACCGTGAACCAGGCCACCATGACCGGTCCGAACAGCTTTCCGATGACGCCCGTGCCGGCCCGTTGGATCGCGAAGAGTCCCCAGAGGATGGTGAGGGAAATGGGGATCACCAGATGGGACGTCCTGTGGGTGAGAACCTCGAGTCCCTCGACGGCGCCCAGCACCGTGATGGCGGGTGTGATGATACCATCGCCGTAGAGCAGGGTGGCTCCGAACAGTCCGAGCAAGGTCATGCAGGTCCAGCCGAGGCCGCGCCCGGTCTCCTCCCCGCGTTCCGGAAACGCGAGGGCGAGCAGGGCCAGGACGCCCCCCTCACCCTTGTTGTCCATCTTCAGCACGAACCCGATGTATTTAACCGAGATGATCAGAAGGAGGGCCCAGGTGATGAGCGAGAGCACACCGAGCACGTTGCCGGGCTGGGGAGGGAGGCCGTGGGGTCCGTTGAAGCACTCCCGGAGGGCATAGAGGGGACTGGTCCCAATATCCCCGTAGACCACCCCGAGAGCGGCCAATGTGAGCCCGGCGAGGCGGAAACGGTTGCCCTTGGAAGGATCCATCGCGTGACGGGGAGCTTTGGGGCGGAGCCGACCGCAGTGCAAGCCCGGCGCAAGGAGCCCGGGGCAGGTGATGCAACTGGAGTGGGTGGAGCGGTTGGGTGATGCAGTGCCCTGCATCACTGGGTGCGGGAGCACCCACCCCGCGAGGGGTGAGTCCACCTGTGACGGAGGCCGGGTGGATCTGGGGTCCGGGAGTGGGTGGGCCCTGGGGAGGCTGGCCGCCGGGAAGCGGCCAGGTTTTGCAGAGCACTGCAAAACCCACTGGTCATGATGCGGAGTCCGAAGCGCCGGTAACTCTCAACTTCCGCCCCCGGCGGGGGTTCCCTAGGCTCCGCCGTCATGCTCGACATCAAGCTGCTCCGTGAGAAGGCCGACTGGGTCCGCGAACGCCTCGCGACACGTCATGGCGGGGACGACGCCCGGGTGACCGAGGTCTTGGACCTCGATGAACGTCGTCGATCCGCCCTGACCGAGGCGGAGCAGCTCAAGGCCCAGCGCAACAGCGCCTCCAAGGAAATCGGGGCGCTCATGGGGCAGAAGAAGATCGCCGAGGCCGAGGCCCGGAAGGCAGAGGTGCGCGCGATCGGGGATCGGATCACCGAGCTCGACCGGCTCAGCACCGAGGCCGAGACCCAGAGGGACGCGATCATGGCCATGATCCCGAACCTCCCGCACGCCAGCGTGGCCCTGGGTCGGGACGCCGCCGACAACCCCGAGATCCGGGTCCATGGCGCCCCGCGAGAGTTTGCCTTCAAACCCCTCAATCACATCGAGCTCTGCGAACGGCTTCGACTCATCGATTTCGCCCGCGGCGCCAAGCTCAGTGGGTCCGGCTTCCTGCTCTACACCGGCTGGGGCGCACGACTCGAGAGGGCCCTGATCAACTTCCTCCTCGATCTCCACACCCACGAGCACGGCTACTCCGAGGTCGCCCCGCCGTTCATCATCGGCGAGCACTGCATGGTGGGCGTCGGACAGTTCCCGAAATTCCGAGACCAGGCCTATGCCGTCCAGGAGGGGCTCGACGCCTCGACCCTCGGCAAGCTGTACCTGCTGCCCACCGCCGAGGCGCCGGTGGCCAACATCCATCGCGAGGAACTCCTCGCGGAGGCCCAGCTTCCGATCCGGTACTGCGCCTATTCCCCCTGCTTCCGCGCGGAGGCTGGCGCCGCTGGGGTCGGCACCCGCGGCATGATCCGGGTCCATCAGTTCGACAAGGTCGAGCTCATCAAGGTGGTCTCCCCGGAAACGGGCTACGCCGAGCTCGAGGCCATGGTGCTCAACGCCGAGAAGGTCCTGCAGCTCCTCGGACTCCACTACCGCGTCATCAACCTCTGCACTGGAGACATGGGATTCGCATCATCGAAGACCTATGACATCGAGGTCTGGGCTCCTGGACAGGGGAGCTTCCTCGAGGTCTCGAGCTGCTCCAACACGGAGGACTTCCAGGCGCGTCGCATGAACCTCCGGTATAAGACCTCGACCGGTGAGAACCGGTTCCCCCATATCCTCAACGGTTCTGGCACGGCGCTCGCCCGGTTGTTTGTGGCGCTGGTTGAGACCCATCAGCAGCCCGACGGCAGCATCGCCATCCCGGAACCGCTGCGGCCCTATCTGAAGGCCGACTGCATCCCGGCGGGGGCCTGACCCAGAGGGTGATGGGTCGAGTGGTGCCGTGCCCCGCATCCCAGGGCACGGAAGCGGACTCCGGTAGGGACGCGCTCCGTTGCGTCCCCATCTGGTCCGCGAGGGACTGACCGATTTGGTGTTCCAGTCGGGATCCTCTGATGCTGCGGACGACCCCGCCTCCCTTCACGGGTGCGCCACGCGCGGCGGATCGAGATGGGGCCGTGACGGAGCACAGCCCTACCGGGATCGCCTCGCTCTTCATCTCCCCCGTCTTCCGCTCCGTATGACCGCAAGCCTCGCCCCCTCCCTAAATCTGGCGATGGTGGATCGGCTCGTGCGGCTGCCAGACTGGATGGATGGAACAACGCGGCCCGGACCTCGATGCGATCTGGAAGGAGACCCTGATGGGTTTCTTTCCGGAGTCCATCCACCGGTGCTTTCCATCGCTGGCCATCCAGGTCGACCGGTCCCGGGCGGCCCGGTTCCTCGACAAGGAACTCCGTGCGGTGTTGGGGAAATCCCCCCGCCCCCGTCGGTTCGTCGACCTTTTGGCCGAAGTGCCTCTCAAGGCTGGGAAACCCGACCCGGTTCTGATCCACCTGGAGGTCCAGGGGAGCCAGGACCCTGGGTTCGCGTCTCGGATGCTCTTCTACCACGCGGCCCTGCTCCAACGATTCCAGCGACCGGTGATGAGCCTGGCGATCCTGTCCGATCCGAACCCAAAGTGGCGTCCGACCGTGGTGGTCTCCGGGATCGGGGAGATCGGAAACCGGTTTGAGTTCCCGATCTGCAAGCTGTCGGATTTCACGGACGCGGAGCTGGAGTCGGGCCCGAACCCGGTGAACCTGGTGATCCTGGCCGAACGGGTGAGGCGACGGCATCGGAGGGATCCGGTGGCGCGTCGAGAAGGGAAGGTGGCGCTGTTCCGTCGGATGGCGGTGCTGATGAAGTCGAGGCGGTACAGCGAGGAGCAGAGGCGGGTGTTGACTCGGGTGTTGGATTGGTCGATTCCATTGCCCGAGGCGGAGGAACTGGTTTTTCTGGAACATCTCAGACAGATCCAAGGAGACACACCGATGACGTATCTCACGACATTCGAACGCCACGCCCTGCGCAAAGGGCTGGAGCAAGGGCGACACGAAGGCCTTGAGCAGGGCCTTGAGCGGGGCCTTGAAAGGGGCCGCCAGGACGGGTTGCGCGCCGGTTGGGTCGAGGCCGTGAAGGCCTTGGCAACGGTTCGATTCCCGGACTGGAAGCCTGCGTGGAATCGGCATCTCGAGTCGTTGGATGATGCTGAGGTGCTGCAGGACTGGCTCAGGCTGGCGACCGCGTCGCCCAACGGCGCGGCGTTCCTGGCAGCGATCGGCAAGCGCCCGGAGGGGGCTCACGCAGAGACGCGGCGACGCGGAGGAAAGAGGAGTGGAGTGTTGAGAGACGAGAGTTGAGAGAAGGTTGTTCCGAGCCTGGTCAATACATCGATAATGCCTTGGGACGGATACCGAAGGCGTCCACGGGTGGGTGATGCAGTGCTTTGCATCACTGGGCGCGGGAGCGCCCATCCGAGGTAGGGACGCGCTCCGTTGCGTCCCCATCTTTTCCGCGAGGGTGGAGCGAACCGGTCGGCGGGGCTGGGATCCACTGACGCTGCAGACGACCCCGTCCCCCTTCACGGGTGCACCACGCGTAGCGGATCGAGATGGGGATGGGAGGGATCCCATCCCGACCCCAATCCAAGGACATCCACCCGCACGACGTAGCCACCTACCTCAGCGGGTGAAGGGTTGGGAGCGTCGCAGGTAGGCGAAGAGGTCTCGGAGTTGGATGTCGGTCAACCCATCCAACAGGCCCTCGGGCATCAGACTCCTTCCGAGAGGCTGGACCGACTCCACCTCCGACATCCGCAATGTCAGATCCTGTCCGTCCAGCCCCCGTACCACCACGACCTGTCCATCGCGATCCCGAAGAATGCCCTGCAGAGCACGGCCATCCTTTAGCGAGACCTCGGCGGCGGCGTAGCCCTCCCGGATCTCGGCGTTGGGATCCAGGATGCTGGGCAACAGCGTCCGGAGATTGTCACGCTGGTAGGCAGTGAGATCGGGCCCCAGCTGTCCGCCCTTGAAGAAGAGCCGGTGACAAGCCCCGCAACGCTGGGTGAACAGCGGTTCCCCCGCGTATGGATTGCCCGTGGATTCCCCAAGAATCCGCTCCAGATCCCCGGCGGTCAGGCCTGATCGGGTCGCGGTTTCCTCAGGGAGGAGTCGTCGGGCCTCGGACCGGATGGAGGGATCCCGATGGTTCCGGAGCAAGTCCGCCGCCTCGGAGGAGATCAGCGAGGTGGGGGTTTTCTTGGAGTCCATGGAACGCAGCAGGGTCCGGCTCCACGTCGACCGACTTCCCAAGACTCCCAGTGCAGCAGCCCGGACGTCCTCCGGAAGACCGGGCAGCGCTGCCGTCACGGCCGCTCCAATCGCCTCGTCCTCGAATCCCCCCAGGGCAACGCAGGCAGCGCGCCGGAGCTCCGGCGGATCCGATCCGAACACGAGGTCCTGCAGGGACTGACGCGTCCGAGGATCCCGGATCTCACCGAGGGCGCGGACCAGTGGGATGCGTTCGGCCACCGGATCCGAGGACTGCAGCCGCCGCAACGCCTCATCGATCGCCGCAGCATCCCTGCGCCGCACCCTGAGAACCAGTCCGGGGATGCCCCCCGTGTCCAGGGCACTCAGCAGGGTCTCGGGAAGTCTGTCTAGGGACTGTCCCCGGAGCGCCTCCTCGAGTCCCCGCACGAGGGATGCCGTCGCCGTCCGGGATGGAGCCAACCCGAGGAGTCGTCTGCACCGATCGAGATCCTCCCGGCGATTTCCGGAGGCCCAACGCCGCATCAGCCGCGGCAGAACGTGGTCCCGGACAAGGAGGCGTTCCCAGAGGGGGGAATCCGTGAAGAGGTCCAGTATCGCATCGCTGCCTTCTGGGATGTGGGGCTCAAGGATCCACCAGCACAGCAGCGGCTGACACGGATCCGTTGCATCAGCGTCGTGAGAGACCAGTCCCTTCCAGCAGGCCAGGGCATCGACCAGTGGGAGACGTCGTGCCGAGGAGGCCATCTGCGCGCGGACCCGAACATCGGGTTCCTTAGCGATCTGGTCTAGGAGTGCCTGCAAGACTCCGGAGGGCAGCTGGCGCGGGTCGCCCAGGAACCGGACCGTCCATTCCCGAATCAACGGCTTCGGATGCCTCAAGGTCTGCTGGGCGATGGCCGCATCGAGGGCTCCTGCCTGATGGAGGGTCCAGAGGATCTCGACCGGAGCCTCTGGATCTTGGAGTAGGCCTCGGAGGCGTTGGGTGAGGGCGGTGTCCTTGCGTGTCGCGAGGACCTGGACGAGCGCCCGCACCGCTGCCTGTCGATGCCATTTGTTCGGATGCCGGAAGAGTTGGATCAGGTCTGGTGCGGCGAGGCGGGTCAGGTCCACTGGAGGTTCGAGTCGCGCCTTTCGACCCCGCAGGCGGTATATCCGTCCGGTGGTGGGGTCGATCTGGCCCTGGTAGTGCTGTCCGTGGGCGATGTAATGCTCGTAGAAGTCCGCCACGAACAGGGATCCGTCCGGGGCGTTGACTACGAAGACGGGGCGGAACGCGTCGTCGCCGCTGGTGACGAGGGTATTGAGATCTCGGGTGCCATAGGTCGAGCCCCGCGGAGTGCGTTCGGAAGCGAGGAGCAGGCTGTGTATCGGGTCCAGCCACACCATCTGTCCCTGGCGTCCCGAGGGCAGGGCGGTGCCTTCGACCAGGGCGAGAAAGTGTGTGAACCGCTGGATGGGGGAGGCGGGTACGAGCCAGGGTAGTTCACCGAATGTGTAGGGATTCCGAGGGGGGCCGAACTTTCCGGGATCCACCCCCTGCTTCAGGTAGACGCCCCCTTGTTGGTAGTGCCACCCGCGGGTCTCCGGTCCGTTGTGGCCGCTGAAGAGTCGGCCTTCACCGTCGACCTCGAGTCCGAACACGTTGCCGCTGCCCTCCGCAAAGATCTCGTAGATCCGTGTTGCGGGGTGGTAGCGCCAGACCATGCAGCCCTCGAAATAGACCCCGAGGTGATCGGCAGGATCGAGTCCGGGTCGGACCACCCGGCTGGTGGTCGTGCTGCCCTGGCCGCCATAGATCCAGCCGTCCGGTCCCCAGACGAGTCCATTGGCGACCGAGTGGGTGTCCTCGAGTCCGAATCCTGCCAGATGCACCACCGGCGCGGCGTCCGGGCGGTCATCCCCATCGGCATCGGGATAGAACAGCAGGTAGGGCGGGTTGAGGATCCAGACCCCGTTGTGGCCCGGGAGCGCGGCGTTGGCGAGGTTGAGGCCGTCAACGAACACGCTGTGTCGATCATAGGTCCCGTCCCCATCCGTGTCCTCATGGATCGATACCCGGTCCCTTCCGGGTGTGTGGTGGGGAGGTGGGGGAGGCGTCTTGTCGAAGGTGGAGCGGTAGTACTTGTCGCGGCTCAGTGCCTGGACACCGGCGGGGTAGGGGTACTGGCGATATTGGGTCACCCACAGCCGGCCTCGGGTATCGAAACTGAGATGGGTGGGTTGGGCGACCCGGGGTTCATGGAGCAGCAGGTCGACCTGGAGATCCTCAGCGGTGCGGAGACGGGCCAGAGATTCCGCAGGGGGGAGACGAGGTCCGGGGACCGTCTCGGTGGGTTCGCCAAGGATCCGGTGGGATTCGTGATATCGGTCGAACGCCGCCACGGAGGGACGCTCGACCTGGGCGGTACCTGTCCGACCGGGTCCATCCCCCTGCGACCATTCCCAGTCGCCCTCCAGGATGCATTCCTCGAAATAGTTCATCACGAACGGGGCCTCGGTCTGGAAACCCACCGAGCCGTCCGCGGAATGGGCCCGGATGGCGATCTCGTTCCAGCGGTCCTTCTCGAGCAGTCCTGGCGGGATCTTGTACCGGTGGTTGCCGTCGCGGGCTCTCCTCGGCTCCGGGGGAAAGGCGCCGGCACCTCCGATGCGGCGTCCGTTCACGAACACCTCATGGGCCTCAGCAACATTGCGGAGGGTAATCGTCACGGACTCCGCGAACAGGTTCCGCTCATGCGGCGCGAAGAAGCTGTCGTGGGGTCGGAGCCAGGCGCGGTACCAGCCAAAGCCCCCCTGCGTTGGTAGAGAAAGAGCGTTGGTCCCGTCGGGCACCCTCCGAGGTCTCCATTCCGGGGGCGCCGCTGAGACCGTTGGCAGCAGCAGCCCCATAAGAAGCAGTCCGACGAGGTGTAACCGGGTCATGGGTCCAAGACCAAAGACCGACAGGCGAAGAGCCAAGAGGAAAATGGGCCGGGGCCTGAATTGGATTATCGGCCAGGTCAGAGACGTCGAGGGTGGGTGATGCTGTGCCCTGCATCGCTGGGTGCGGGAGCTGCCACCCCGGTAGGACATTCTCCGCGATGTTTCGGGTCCTCCCGCAAGAGTCGGTGGAATGGGGAGAGTAACCGTGCGGAGCGCGTCGCTGTCGAGGCCTGGACTCCCGCAGTGCCTCGCCACAAAAAAACCCCCGCCGGAAGGGCGGGGGTTGATGTTCGACTGGATCGGGTTCTCCGGTTCCGTCAGAGCAGGGCTTCTTCGCCCTCGAGGAACCCGTGGAGCTGACGCAGCCGAGTCGGGTGTCGCATCTTGCGGAGGGCCTTGGCCTCGATCTGACGGATGCGCTCGCGGGTGACCTTGAACTGCTTGCCAACCTCCTCGAGCGTGCGGCTGTAGCCATCGACCAGACCGAACCGCAGCTCCAGCACCTTGCGCTCGCGCTCGGTGAGGGTGTCGAGGACCTCCGTCAACCGCTCCTTGAGGAGCGAGTAGGAGGTCATATCGGACGGGTTCTCGGCCGACTTGTCCTCGATGAAGTCACCGAAGCTAGTGTCGTCCGAATCACCGACGGGGCTCTGCAGCGAGATCGGCTGCTGGGCCATCTTGAGGACGGCCCGGACGCGGTCGACCGGCATCTGCATCTCGTCCGCGATCTCCTCCGGGGTGGGTTCCCGACCGAAGTCCTGGATGAGCTGCTTCTGCACCCGCATCAGCTTGTTGATCGTCTCGATCATGTGCACCGGGATGCGGATGGTGCGGGCCTGGTCGGCGATCGAGCGGGTGATGGCCTGGCGGATCCACCACGTGGCGTACGTCGAGAACTTGTAGCCACGGCGGTACTCGAACTTCTCGACCGCTTTCATGAGGCCCATGTTGCCTTCCTGGATGAGGTCGAGGAACGACAGGCCGCGGTTCGTGTACTTCTTGGCGATCGAGATCACGAGCCGCAGGTTGGCCTCAACCATCTCGGTCTTGGCCTGGAGGGCCTTCTTCTCGAAGTGTTTCAGCTGGGCGAAGGCGTCGACATAGCCCGTGTGGGACATGCGGACGAACTCCTCGAGGGCCGCGATCTTCCGCTCCTCGGCGTGGATCATCGCCTGGGCCTGCGCCATCCGCTTCTGCGGCTGGAGGTCGGCGATGAACTTGATGCTGCTCTGGAACTTGTCGTGGATGTTGTCCGCGACGAGGCACATCTCCTCAATGACCTTCTGCTTGTAGTAGAACTTCGGGAACGAGCGCTGGAGCTTCTCGTCGGCCTTCTTGAGATCCTGAGTGATCTTCTCGCGCTTCGTCTTCGATTCACACTCAAGCAGGAGGCGCCAGTGCTGGTCAACCTGCTGGTCGAGCGCACGAACATCCTTCACGAGCTTGCGCAGGGCCTTGAGGTGCTCGTCACGGGTCTCGATCTTCTTGTCGACGATCACCCGGTCGAAGCGTTCCTTAGGGGGCTCCGAGATCAGCTTCTCTGCGAGGGCAATATGTTCCTTACCGGAGAAGCCGAAGCTGTGGATGATGCGCTTGACCTCGTTCTCGTTGTCCTCGATGCGCTTGGAGATCTCGACCTCCTGCTCGCGGGTGAGCAGCGGGACCTGGCCCATCTGCTTGAGGTACATCCGGACAGGGTCATCGAGGATGTCGAGGCGTGCCTTATCGTCTGGCTGCTCCTCCTCGGCCTCCTGGGCCTTGGGGCGGTCGACCTCGGCCTGATCGACGATGTCGATCTCGAGGTTCCGGAGCTTGATGTAGATCTCGTCAAGATCCTCTGGGGCGAGGTTGTCCGGGAGGGCGTCGTTGATGTCGCCGTAGGTGAGGTAGCCCTGTTCCTGGGCAAGCCGGACGAGTTCCTTGATCTTCTCGGTCAGGTCCACGCCACTGGCGCTCTTGATGGTGCCGAGCTGGGCGGAGGTATCGCCTTCCGGGCCCGCGGGCGGCTTGGGCGCGCCGATCGATGGCGCCTGGGATGTTCCAGTGGCGGGTGCGGGCGGTGTCTGGGGTTTCTCCGTGGCGCTGGTCCGCTGTGGAGGACGGGCCGGCTTTGGCGCTTCGGTGGCCTTGGGGGCCGGGCTCGTGGCCTTCACCTGAACAGGCTTTGCCGCAGGGGGCGATGCCTTCTTGGGTGGGGTGGCCTTAGGGGCCTTGCTGGCCGGAGTCGCAGGCTTCCGGGCGGGGGCCGCAGGAGTCCGGGTTGCGGAGGCTTTCACGGCCTTGGGTGCCGATTTCTTCGCGTTCTTTTTGGACATACAAAAAGGCTCCCGTCGGGTGGGGACAGGAAGACCAAAACTGAGCCAATGACCATGGGTGACGATGTCGGAAGGGTCAAGAACTCGAACACAGGAACGAGGGTTCTCCGTGGTGGGGAAATCCCCTCGCTCCGGGCCGCGCCCGACCGGATCAGGCCGCCTTCTCGGTGGGTCGCCGGGCGAGAATCGGGGCCTCCTCGCCCCGGACAACCGCTCGCGAGATGGTGATGCCGCCTATGTCGTCCGAAGTGGGCACCTCGAACATGATGTCGCGCATCAGCCGCTCGAGGAGGCTGCGCAGCGCCCGGGCACCGGTTCCCTTCCGGAGGGCCAGCGTCGCCAGCTCCCGGCACGCCTCGCTGGTGATCTCCAGCGTCACCCCATCCAGCGCCAGCAGCTTTGCGAACTGCTTCACCAGGGCGTTCTTGGGTTCCTGGAGGATCCGGACGAGGTCGTCTTCGGTGAGCTCGTCCATGACCGAGACCGCAGGGAGCCGCCCGATGAACTCGGGGATGAAGCCGAACGTGACCAGGTCCTCGGGTTCGGCCTCCCGGGGTCGAGGCGGACCCGGACGCACCGGAGTGCCAGGAATCTGTGCCGGGGTGAATCCGATCACCCTCCGACCCAGCCGACGCTCCACAATCCGGTCGAGCCCGACGAATGCCCCGCCGCAGATGAACAAGATCTGGGTCGTGTCGACCCGGATGTACTCCTGCTGGGGATGCTTGCGTCCTCCCTGAGGGGGGACGTTGCAGACCGTACCCTCGAGTAGCTTCAGCAGTGCCTGCTGGACGCCTTCGCCACTCACGTCCCGGGTAATCGAAACGTTTTCTGTCCGACGCGCGATCTTGTCGATCTCGTCGATGTAGATGATGCCCATCTGGGCCCGCTTGACGTCGTAGTCCGCGTTCTGGAGCAGGCGCAGGACGATGGTCTCGACATCCTCGCCGACGTAGCCCGCCTCGGTCAGGGAGGTGGCGTCGGCGATGGCGAACGGGACGTCGATCAGCCGAGCGATCGTCTGTGCGGCGAGGGTCTTGCCGCAGCCGGTCGGACCGATCAGGAGGACGTTGCTCTTCTGTAGCTCCACCCCGTCGTCGGATCCCGGGGCGTCCTGGTTCAGGATCCGCTTGTAGTGGTTGTAGACTGCAACGCTGAGGGTCCGCTTGGTGTCCTCCTGTCCGATGATGTGCTGGTCAAGGAGACGTTTCAGCTCGGCGGGCTTGGGAACCTTGAGGCGGCGGACCTCCTTCTGCCCCTCCTCGCGGAGCTCCTTGTCCAGGACGTTCTGGCAGACCCCGATGCAGGCGTCGCAGATGTAGACCCCGGGGCCGGCGACCAGCTTGCGCACTTCCGAGCGGCTCTTGCCGCAGAAGCTGCACATCGTAATCTGGCTGGCGCGGGCCATCGCGGTCGGTCGGTGGGCTACTTGGACTCCGGCTTGGTGTCGGCGTCAACCAGGGCCGGGATCTCGCGGCGAGAGGCAACGACCTCGTCGACGAGGCCGAACTCCTTCGCCTGCTCAGCGGTCATGAAGTTGTCGCGGTCGCACGCCTTCTCGACGACATCGTAGGGCTGACCGGTGTGACGGCTCAGGAGGGTGTTTAGGCGTTGCTTGAGCGAGAGCATGTGCTTCACCCGGATCTCGACGTCGCTCGCCTGGCCTTCGGCACCGCCGAGGACCTGGTGGATCATGATGTCGGAGTTGGGCAGAGCGAAGCGCTTGCCCTTGGTGCCGGCGCAGAGGAGGACGGCCCCCATGCTGGCGGCCATGCCGACGCAGTAGGTGTTCACGTCACAGGTCAGCCACTGCATGGTGTCGTAGATGGCCAGACCCGCGGTCACCGATCCGCCCGGGGAGTTGATGTAGAAGTGGATGTCCTTCTTCGGGTCGGACATCTGGAGGAAGAGGAACTGGGCGACGATGACATTGGCCACCATGTCATCCACGGGGGTGCCGAGGAAGACGATGCGGTCCTTGAGGAGGCGGCTGTAGAGGTCATAGCCCCGCTCGGAGCGGCCTTCCTGTTCGATGACGTAGGGGATGCTGAAGTTGCGCACGATGTTCAGTGTTTGAGACCCGCAAGCTACGGGGGTGCATCCAGTGGGTCAAGGAACCGGCCGAAAGGAACCAGTGCGAGGGATGAGGACGCCTCGGTGAGCCCGCCGGGGTTCCGGCGTCCTGACCTGGACTCAGCTGCGGAGTGTGTCGAAGGCCAGCTTCAGCGCGAGCAGCACAACCATGGTGAGGAACACCGGCCGGATCCGCGCCGAGCCGCCGCGGACCGCCCAGCGAGCACCCAGCCAGCCGCCCAGAAGCTGGCCCGACGCCATCGTCAGCCCGATTCCGTAGCGCACATGGCTTGTCGACGCGAACAGGACCAGCGACGCCAGGTTGCTGGTGAGGTTCATAGCCTTGGTGTAGGCAGTGGCCCGTAGTAGGTCAGATCCCAGCACGACGACGCAGGCGACGGTCCAGAATGAGCCCGTCCCGGGCCCAAACACCCCGTCATAGAAGCCCAGCATCAGTCCGAAGAGCGTCCCGAAGAGGTTTTCGGACAGGAGCGACGGCCGCGACGTGGAGCCCAGGTCCGGTTTCCAGGCGGTGTAGGCAGCGATCGCGATCAGGACGACCGGGATCAGCGGACGGAGGAATTCGGGCCGGATCCGCGTGACCGTCCAGGCCCCCAGCAGGGCACCGACGAGGGTTGCTGCGATGCCGACCCGGAGGTGCTGTCCGTCGAACAGCCCGTGTCGGGCATAGTTCCAGGTCGCGAGCGTTGTCCCGCAGGAGGATTGGAACTTGTTCGTTCCGAGGGCGTCTTGAGGGGGCAGTCCGGTGGCCAGAAGGACTGGAACGGTGAGGAGTCCACCGCCACCAGCGATGGCATCGACGCAACCGGCCACCAGGCCGGTCAGAAAGAGCAGGGGATACCACCAGAGGTCCACGCGGCGAGGCTAGGGATCCCCAGGCAGGTCATCCAGCCTGCGGCGTTTGTCCTGGGGTTCCCGATTCCATCGGATCCCCGGTTCCTGCATCGTCTGCCCCGTGCAGCAGGATCGACCGGCGCGGATTCTGGTGGGGATGAGCGGGGGGGTGGACTCCTCCGCCACGGCTGCGCTGCTCAAGGGTCAGGGACACGCGGTCGTCGGCGTCACCCTCAAGCTCTGGCCCCAGGACTGCGTCAATCGCGCCGAGGACAAGTGCTGTGGCCCCCAGGCGGTCATGGACGCCCGCAGCGTCTGTGCCCAGCTCGGCATCCCGTACTACCTCGTCGACGAGTCCGACCTCTTCCAGAAGAAGGTCATCCAGTATTTCGCCGACGAGTACCGCGCCGGCCGCACCCCAAACCCCTGCGTGATGTGCAACCAGCACCTGAAGTTCGGGGTGCTGCTGGACCGGGCGGACCAGCTAGGCTGCGATCTCATCGCCACCGGACATTTTGCCCGGCTCGAGAAGGATCCGGCGACCGGGCATGTCCAGCTCTTCCGGGGACACGATCTCCGCAAGGATCAGAGCTACTTCCTCTTCAGCCTGCGCCAGGACCAGCTCGCGCGGTCCCTTTTTCCGCTGGGTGAGCGGACCAAGTCCGAGACCCGGGAGGTCGCCCGCAGCTGTGACCTCCGGACGGCGGACAAGGAGGAGTCGATGGAGATCTGCTTCGTGCCCGACAAGGACTACGGGAAGTTCCTGAGGGAGTCCCGCCTGGCGTCGGTCCACCGCGGGGACATCGTCGACCCGGACGGGCGCAAACTTGGGGAACACGACGGTATCGAGTTCTACACCATCGGCCAGCGTCGGGGGTTGGGCATTTCGTCGCCCCGCCCGCTGTACGTCGTCGAGCTCGACGCGGAACGGAACCGGGTCGTGGTCGGGGAGGAGCATCAGCTGGGCCGTGACCGGTTCGAGGTATCGAACTGCAACTGGATCGCACCGGCACTCCTCGAGGGGACTGCGGGCGCTGTGCGCTGCACGGCGAAGATCCGCTACAACCATCCAGGTGCGGAGGCGGAATTTGTCCAGGAGGCGGGAGGTCGGGCGTCCGTGCGACTGATGGAACCCGCCCGGGCGGTCACCCCAGGACAGGCCTGTGTGTTCTACGACGGCGACCGGGTTCTCGGTGGGGGTTGGATCGTCCGCTGAGGCGGTTCCGCGGGGCTGTCCCTCAGGTTCCGACGCGCACCACGGTTCCGGAGCGCTGGCTGTGTCGGGTCCGTAGCTCGGCGATGGCACGGAGCACCAGAGGGGCCTCCATGTCGTGGACCTCGAATCCCTCACCGATGGATCGCAGCAGCGTGATGCAGAGTTCCCCACCGAGGTGCTCTCGGAACTCCTCAAGCCCGACCAGGACCTTGAGCTGACCGGCGTCGTCTTCCTGGAGGAGTTCGTGGGTGAAGAGGTCGAAGCCGAGGGTCTCCAGCAGCACCAGGATCCGCTCGGCGTCGGAGGCTGCGAGGAATCCGCGGAGCCGGGCGTAGAGGACGTCGAGCGCGATGCCGACCGCGACCGCCTCGCCATGGCGCAGCCGGTATTCCGAAAGCTGCTCCAGTTTGTGTGCGGCCCAATGCCCGAAGTCGAGGGGCCGGGCGCTGCCCATCTCGAAGGGATCCCCACCGTTGACGATGTGGTCCACGTGCAACTCGGCGCTCCGGTGGATCAGCCGCTTCATGGGGCCAGACTCGAACCGGGCCAGGGCAGGTGCTTGCTGCTCCAGCCAGCCGAAGAACTCGGCGTCCCGGATGCAGGCCACCTTGACGGCCTCGACGAATCCCGAGCGTTGGTCGCGGGGCCCGAGGGAGGCGAGGAGGTCGAAGTCGTTGATGACGGCGAAGGGTGGGGCGAAGGTGCCGATGAAGTTCTTCTTCCCGAACGCATTGATCCCGTTCTTCACGCCAACCCCGGAGTCGGCCTGGGCCAGGGTCGTGGTCGGAATCCGGATATGGCGCACCCCCCGGTGGGCCGTCGCGGCGGCCAGACCCACCATGTCGAGGATCGCCCCGCCTCCCACGGCCACCACGAAGCCATGGCGGTCGATGTGGTGTCGGTCGACGAGGGCATGCACTTCGGAGACCCTGAAGTAGGCGTTCTTCACCGATTCCCCTCCGACCATCAGGACCGGAGGGCAGACGAGGTTGATCCCATTCCGGTGGATCCGGAAATACTCCTCCATGGCCTGAACCATGTCGGGACGGGCTGTCGCGAGGGATTCGTCGATGACCAGGAGCACTTTGGCTCGGTGTTCCGGTCGCGGAATCGGCTGTCCCTGGAGGACTCGCATGAGGAGCTCGTTGCCGCGATCAAACACCTTCTCCGTGAAGTGGATCTGGTGGCGCCACTCGACGGTGACGATGCGCTCGAGGCTGGACATGATGGATCGGGGCACGGTGAAAACTGGGACGCGACGGCGCGAGATTTATTTCGTCGAAAACCGTGCCGCCGTCGAAGCGTCGTCGAGGGGAGGGACTCCGTGGTCTCCCGGGGAAATCTCGTTCCGTCCGGCCTTGGACCTGCTAGCCTTCGGAACCGATTATGGAACACATGGAGTTGATGCGGGGCGTGCTCAAGGCCGCCGTCGAAGGCGGGGCCTCGGATGTGCACGTGAAGGTGGGAGCCCCATTCGTGCTGCGGATCAATCGGCAGCTGGTCGCCATCGAGGCACCCATCCCGACGGATGAATGGATGCAGACGGTGGTGGCGAAGATGGTCCCACCGCATGCCCGCAGGAAGCTCGAAGAGGACCGGGAAGTCGACTTCAGCTACCTCGAGCCGGGAGTGGGCCGGTTCCGGACCAACGTTTTCCAGCAGAAGGGGTCCTATGCGCTGGCGATGCGCTATGTGAAGACCCAGGTGCCCAGCTTCGACGAGCTGGGCCTCCTGCCCATCCTGAAGGATGTCGCCTCGTCTTCCCGCGGCATCGTGCTCGTCGCCGGGACCACCGGTTCCGGCAAGTCGACCACGTTGGCGGCGATGCTCGAGTACATCAATGCGACCTTCAAGAAGCACATCATCACCCTAGAGGATCCGATCGAATTCGTGTTCGAGGACAACCAGTCGGTCATCGAGCAGCGCGAGATCGGCCTCGACACCCAGAGCTTCCAGCATGGTTTGAAGCATGTGCTTCGGCAGGATCCCGACATCATCATGGTCGGCGAAATGCGCGATGCCGTCAGCTTCACCGCGGCGATGCAGGCGGCTGACACCGGGCATCTGGTCCTCTCCACCCTCCACACCCAGAATGCCTCCCAGTCGGTCGGCCGCATCCTCGACTTCTTCCGTCCGGAGGAACGCGAACAGGTCCGTCGCCAGCTGGCCGGCACTCTGAAGGCGGTCGTCTGCCAGCGCATGATCACCACGGTGTCGGGCGGCGTCACCCCGGCGCTCGAGATCCTGATCAACTCCCCGACCGTCCGGAAAATGTTGGAGGAGAACCGCCTGGAGAAACTCGGGGCCGCGATCGAGACCGGACGTGACGACGGGATGCAGAACTTCAACCAGGCGCTCTATGACATGGTGAAGGCCCGCAAAATCACGGAGGAGGAGGCCCTGGCGAAGGCGAGCAACCCGCAGGCACTGGACATGATGTTCAAGGGGATCTTCCTCGACGAGGGGCGCCGCATCCTGTCCTGAGGCCCGACGCGGGCCGACCGGAACGTTGCCGGATTTTCGGTGGATCGGGGATGGGCCTTCGGGCAGCGTTCCGAGATGAGCGCCCGTCGCCCGATTTCCCTGAAGAACCTCCTGCTGATCATCGGCCTCGCCACCTCGGCGATCCTGACCTCATGTGCCTCGAAGCCTGCCGCTTCGGCGGTTCCGGTCATCGCTGACCTCGGATGGCCCCGCAGCTTCACCTCGGGAGGGGTGACCTACACCGTCTACCAGCCCCAACTGCGGTCCTGGGACCAGGTCCGGCTCACCGCCCAGGCCGTGGTGGCCACACAGCCAGTGGGAGCTCCGGACCCGCACTACGGCACCGCGTCCTTCTCTGCGATGACCACCACCGACAAGGTGATGCGGGTCGTGACCCTCGATGACCTGTCGGTGACCGCGGTCGATTTCCCGGCGGACCCAACCCAGTCGGCCACCTACTCCTCGGCCCTCGGCTCCTGGCTCCTGACGGTGGCGACCACGCTTCCTCTGGACCGCCTCGAGGCCGACCTCGCGATCCTGAACGCCCAGAACAATGCGGTGACCCAGCCTGTCCGGAACACGCCGCCGACGTTCCTTTTCGCCCAGAGGCCGTCCGTGCTCATCCAGGTGCAGGGCACTCCAGTCTTCCAGGCCACCGCCGGCGCGGGTGCCGAACGGCTCGTCAACACCTCGGTTCTCATCGTGCGCACCGGGGGACAGCTGTACCTCCACCTCTGGGACGGCTACCTCAAGTCCAGCGATCTCAAGGGGCCCTGGACCCGGGCGACCTCCGTCCCGTCCTCTGTCACTTCGGTTGAAACGGCGGTCACCGCCTCGAAGTCCGTGGACCTGCTGACGGGTCGCAAGGATCCGAAGACGGGCGCGCTGCCCTCGCTCAAGTCGACGCCGATTCCAGACATCGTGGTCGCGACGCAGCCCACCTCCCTCGTGGTGTTTGCCGGCGTTCCCCAGTGGGCGCCCCTGGATGGGACCCAGCTGATGTACGCCACCAACACGGTGTCGCATGTGTTCCAGTATCTGCCGACCCAGGCCTACTACGTACTCACCTCAGGACGCTGGTTCACGGCTCCGGCGCTGTCGGGGTCCTGGACCTTCGTGGCGAGCACGGGCCTCCCTTCGGATTTCGCCCGGATTCCCCTCAACAGCCCCAAGGAGAACGTCCTGGCCTCCGTCGCGGGGACGACTCAGGCGCAGGAGGCGGTGATCGCCAATGGCATCGCCCAGATGACCCGGGTCGATGCCGCTTCGGTTCGCATGGATCCACCCCCGGTCTTCGATGGAGGGGATCCCAAGCTGATCCCCATCGAGGGCACCTCTCTGAACCAGGCCTTCAACTGCATCCTGCCGGTGATCAAGACCGGACCCGGATCCTGGTACACGGTCCAGAATGGGATCTGGTTCACCGCGGCGGAGTCCTCCGGCCCTTGGATGGTGGCCAAGTCGGTCCCTCCGGCGATCTACACCATTCCGATCTCCTCGCCGCTGCACTGGGTGACCTATGTCCGCATCTATCAGACCGCCGGCGATTTCGTCTGGGTCGGCTACACCCCAGGCTACTACGGAACGATCCTCGGCGATGGTGGGACGGTGGTGTACGGCACAGGATACCTCTACGACCCCTACATCGGTGGGTTCTACGTCCCCGCGCCGGTAACCTATGGGTATGACGCCAACCTGGCCTGGACCCCGTGGGGTGGCTGGGGCTTTGGGTTCGCGGCGGGCTGGGCGTGGGGCGCCTCCTTCACCTATTGGGCGGTGCCTCCGCCGGTGCCCTACTGGGGTGCCTACGCGGGATGGACGGCCAACCGGTACGGCGGCGTGACGGCCTGGGGGCCGGGCGGCTGGGCGGCCACGACCGGCAACGTCTACCACAACTGGGGCAACTGGTCCGGTGTCACGCACACCGAGGCGGGATTCAACGCCTACACCGGGCAGGCCGGGGTCCAGCAGTGGGGGCATGCCTACAATTCGGTCACAGGCACCATGGCGGTCGGGACTCGGGGGGCTGTGGAGAACGTCTACACGGGCAACTACTCCACCTCCGCCCGCGGTGCGGTCTACAATCCGAAGACCGGCGTCGGCGCGGTCGGCACCGAGGGGAGCATTGGTAATGTGGACTCCGGCAGATCGGCCCAGTACGCCCGTGGATCCGTCGTGAACCCCAGCACCGGTCAGACGGAGCGGGCCGCCGGAATCCGGACCGCGGATGGTGACGGCATCTACCACGTCGGCAACAGCACCTTCGCGAGCGACAACGGCAACATCTACCGCAGCAGCCAGGGGTCGTGGCAGCAGTACGACCGTTCTGGCGATTCATGGAGCAACGTCAACGACTCCGCGGCCCGTCAATCGCTTGATAACACCTGGGCCCGGAGCAGCGCAGGATCATTCCGGTCCGACGCCTGGAGCGGGATGCGCAGCACCGGATTCTCCCGCCCAGCGGGCGGCTTCGGTGGCTTCGGCGGATTCCGTGGCGGCGGGTTCCGACGGTAGTCCCGTCAACCCTATCTCCATACCAAGGGACGTGGTCTTGAGTGAGGAAAGGGGTCCCTTGGAATGACCGCATACGGCCATTCTTGGTCAAAAAATGGGATGCGGTCCGTCGCGCTCCTCCGTCAATGTCACCACGCTATGAAAGGTCCAACGTGCCTCAAATTGCGTGGGACGGTAGTGCTCTGGGCCTTGGTTCTGGTCCTCAGCCCGGTGTCGGGGGCCGATTTCCAGGGATCCACCCATCTCGTGCCCTTCGAGGAAGACAACATCCAGTATGGGAAGACCGCCGCAACGGGGCCCATCCAGAAGCTCCAGGAACGGCTCGAGGCGGGGCAGGCGACCCTCGAATGGGAGGAGCGGTTCGGGTATCTCCGCTCCATCCTGGGGGCCCTCAAGGTTCCCGAGGCGTCCCAGATGCTGGTCTTCTCGAAGACCTCGTTCCAGCGCGACCGCATCTCTCCGGCAAACCCAAGGGCCATCTACTTCAATGACGAGGTCTACGTCGGATACGTTCCGGGATCGCCCGTACTGGAGTTCTCCATGGCGGATCCAAAGCTGGGAGGGGTCTTCTACACCGTGGACAATCGACGGACCAACCGAGTGCGGTTCGTGCGGACCGACAACTGTCTCGAGTGCCATGCCGGGGCGAAGACGATGGGGGTGCCCGGACATCTCATCCGATCGTTCGCGACCGATGAGAATGGGGTCCAGGATCTCCTGTCGGGCGGCGAAGTGATCACCCATCGGACGCCCCTGGCGGAGCGCTGGGGAGGATGGTTTGTCACGGGGCAGCACGGATCCCAGATCCATCGGGGCAATCTGGTCGGATCCGGGGATCATGCCCGGCAGCTGAAGGAACCCAACTTCGTCGGCAATAAGACCACTCTCACCGACATCCCATCGCAATTCGACGTCGGGCGGTATCCGAAGGGCACGAGCGACATTGTCGCGCTGATGGTGATGGAGCATCAGGCCCACCTGCACAACTTCCTGACCCGACTCCAGTACGAGGCGACGATCCAGCTCAAGGCCTACGGCCATTGCAACTACATCAAGAGCCCGCTCGAGGCGTTCCTCCGCTACCTCTTGTTCACCGAGGAGACACCTCTGACGGCACCGATTTCCGGGAGTCCGGAATTTCTTGGAGCCTTCCAGAACGGGGGAGTGAGAGATTCCAAGGGACGGTCGTTGCGGGAGTTCGATCTGAAGGAGCGGATGTTCCGGTATCCGTGCAGCTACCTGATCCATTCGGAGGCCTTCCGGTCTTTGCCGGCCGAACTCAAGTCCCGGATCTACCACAGGCTCTGGGCGATCCTTACCGGCGAGGACCCCTCGCCCGAGTGGGCGCGTCTGTCGCGTACGGACCCTCGTGCCGTGCTGGAGATTCTGACGGAGACGATCCCGGATCTGCCCGCCTACTGGAAGCTGTGACCCGGGAGACTGCCAAACAACCCCGGATCGGTCGGTAGTGCACCCCGTCAGGGATGCCGCCTAGGCTCGGCGGAGATTCAGGGGAGACTCAGAAAACTGGTAAGCTTGGTAGCGCGTACGGGAATCGAACCCGTCTTTCAGCCTTGAGAGGGCCGTGTCCTAGCCGATAGACGAACGCGCCAAGAGACGCGTGTTGTCGGGGATCCTCAGGGGGCGTGTCAAATGGTAAACGAAGACGTGCGCCGCTCGGTCTCTCCACTGGAAGCCGGAATCGGGAGTCTTAGCGGGGCGGGGAGGGGTCCATGCCCCGATCAATTGCGGAGGCGTTGCCGATCCCCGGCAGGGCCTGTTTCCGAGCCTTCCAACCGCTTCCCGTTGAGGAACAAAACCTTGCCTCGGCTGGCACAGATATGGCTAAGTCGTGGACTGGTCCGTGGTCAAAAGTTCGTCAGAGCGTTTTGAGTGCGGGATACCGTCTAGTCCGATGCACCGACGTCGCATGATGATCCATTATTCCGGCCGCGTTCAGGGGGTGGGGTTTCGATACCAGACCCACCGTGTCGCCGCCGGGTTTGAGGTCGCTGGCACCGTCCGCAACCTTCCGGACGGCCGGGTCGAACTCGTCGCCGAGGGCGAGGAGTCGGAACTCGCCGGGTTCCGCGAGGCGATCCGTGACAGCGGTCTGAGGAGTTTTATTCGCAATGAGGAAGTGGCCTGGTCCGATGCCCGCGGGGATCTCCGCGGATTCGTGATCACGTCCTGATGCCGATGAAGTACGCCATCATAGCCGACATCCATGCCAATCTGGAGGCCTTCCAGGTGGTTCTCGAGGACATCAAGCAGCAGAAATGCACCCATGTCGTCTGCCTGGGCGACGTCGTGGGCTACGGGGCCAACCCCAAGGAGTGCCTCGACATCGTCCGGGGGATGAACATCCCGACGGTGAAGGGCAACCATGACGAGTACATCGGGCTGGATGAAGACCCGGAGGGCTTCAACGACGCCGCGGCGGAGGCGGTGAGCTGGTCCAGGGCCCAGTTGACTGACGACGATCGGAAGTGGCTCCGCGAGCTGAAGTACCAGCGACTGGTCGCCAATTTCTCCATCGTCCACGCCACCCTCGATGTTCCCCAGCGGTGGGGCTATGTCTTCGAGAAGCTCGAGGCGGCGGCCAGCTTCACCTACCAGCACACCCAGCTGTGCTTCTTCGGACACACCCACGTTCCGGTCGCCTTCATCCGCGACACCGGCGTTCGGGGTGGGACCTACTCCAAGTTCCGGGTCGAGGCGGGGAAGAAGTACTTCGTCAACGTCGGCAGCGTGGGCCAGCCCCGCGACGGCAACCCCAAGGCGGCCTACGTGGTCTACGACATCCCGCAGCAGCAGGTCGAGCTGCGGCGACTGGACTACCCCATCGACGAGGCCCAGCGGAAGATCCGCGCCGCGGGTTTGCCCGATCGTCTTGCCGATCGTCTGGCGGTGGGTCGATAGGACCCCGGGCCTCGGATCCGGGTTTGCCGTGGCAGGGTGTCCGCGATGAAGGTCCTCATTCTCAAGCCCAGCTCCCTGGGCGACGTGGTTCAGGCCCTGCCCGTGGCCCGTCTGCTGCACCGGGCGCGTCCCGGTGCTGAGATACATTGGTGGCTCAACCGTGAGCTGGTGCCGCTGCTCGACGGCGATCCGGACATCGCCCGGGTGATCCCGTTCGACAGGAAACGTCTGGGCCGGCTGTCGGGTCTGCCGCGGCTCATCACCCACCTCAACGCCCTCCGGGCCGGGCGTTACGACTGGGTCATCGATCTCCAGGCGCTCGCCCGCAGCGCGTTCGTGTCCTGGTACGCCCGGGGTGGGTTCACGATCGGACTGGACGACCGTCGTGAGGGGGCACCCGCCTTCTACGACCAGGCCGTTCCCCGGGCGGGGTTCACGACCCATGCCGTCGACTGGTACCTCGACGTCCTCCGGGCGCTGGGAGTTCCGGTCGACATGGAGTTCGAGTGGCTTCCGCCGCGGCCCGAGGTCTACCGGCTCCTCCGATGTCGGATCCCATCGATCGATCCTGACTGCATCGCACTGCAGCCGGGGGCGCGGTGGGACAACAAGCGGTGGCCGCTGGAGCACTTCCGCCAGCTCATTGGGCAGCTCCGAAGCCGGCTGCCGCGCACGCAGATCCTCATCCTAGGGGGTGATGGTGACCGGCCGATGGGGGCCGCCCTCGCTGGAGAGGGCAGGACAGGGGTCCGGGATCTCACCGGGCAGCTCGATCTCCAGGAACTCATCGAGGTGATGCGCCGTGTCCGCGTCCTGGTGACCAACGACACGGGTCCCATGCACATCGCGGCGGCGCTCGGCCGGCCAGTGGTGGGGCTTTTCGGACCGACGGAGCCTTCCCGTACCGGACCCTTCGGCACGAGCCACAGGATCCTTCGGCATGAGCTTCCCTGTTCCCCGTGCATGAAGAGCCGTTGCCGGTGGCGGGATCCCATCGCATGTCTGGTCGGAATCGCCCCGCGGCTCGTGGCGGACGAGGTAGTCGGCCTGATCGACGGGACCCCGGCTTGATCTGGAATCCTGGCCCCCTAGAGTCCGGCGGATGTTACGCCTCGTCGCCGTTGCTCTGGCCGTGCTCTGTTCCGGATGGGTCTCGGCCCAGGTGGATATCGACCTGACACTGCCGCGTGAGACCTTTCTCCCGGCGGAGGACATCGACGTTGGGGTCCGCATTTCCAACTTCACCGGCGCCCCTCTCACCCTCGGTAAGGAGCCTCGATGGCTGCAGTTCACCGTCGAGCGGATATCGGGTGGCGTCGTTGAAAGGCTCTCTGAACCTCCCGAGAGTGGGGAATTCACCTTAGAGCAGGCCACCCGCGGCAAACTGACATTCAATATCACCCCGCTCTTCCGGCTCTCCACTCCGGGTGCCTATCGCCTTATCGCGACGATTCTACTGCCGGGTGGGGAACAGGTGACTTCGGCACCGAAGTCTCTCGAGATCATCACTGGAGCGCGGATGAACGAAGGCCGCGAGGTCGGCTGGAAGCTGTCGGATGGCACGGTCGAGCGGCGCAAGTTCATCGTCCAGCGCGCCAGTTTCCAGAAGAAGTCCCAGCTCTATGTGCGGATCACCGACCCCTCCGAGGCACACACGATCAAGGTGCTGCCGCTCGGCAACTCGGTCTCCTTCGACCGTCCGGAGTGGATCGTCGACCGTCAAACCCGCTTCCACATCCTGCACCGAACCGATGCCAGCCATTACCTGTATCACGTCATCGTTCCCGATGGGACCATCGAATCCCGGCAGATGATGTTCAACGACGGCTCCGGGCGCACCCAGTTCCGGGTGAATGAAGACGGCGAGATCCGCGTCTTTGGGGCGGTCCGGAGGCCGTTTCCGGGGGAGCTGCCTGCCGTGAAGGAGGCGTCGACCTCTACGAATTCGGCGGCCTCCGAGGCGACGAAAGATCCCCAGTCGGCGCCTTCGGAACCGAAGAAATCCTCCACCAACGATGTCCAGAAGGTTCAGGAGCCCCGTTGAACGACTCGTCCGGGTCTGCAGGGTGTTCCTCTGGCTGGGCCTTGTCGGCCTCGTGGTCCCCATCCTGGCCGGAACGAAGGTGGTTTTCCTCAGAAATGGGGACCGGCTGACCGGCGAACTCCTCTCCGAGAATTCCCGACGCATCGTCCTCCGGACCCCGGCGACCGGGCGGGTCACCCTCCAGCGGGACCAGATCGAAAGGATCGAGGAATTCCCGGTCCGTGACCTCGCGGGCCCCGGCCAGCCTCCCGCGGTTCCGTCCGCAGTCCCCTCGGCGACGAACCCGCCCGTGGCCGTTGCACCTTCCCCCAAAGCCACCGGCGCGGTGACCAACGCCCCGCCGACGGTCGCTCCCTCGACCAACGCGGTGGCTGGCAGCTCCCTACTGTGGCTTCCCGACTGGGCCCACGGGCTCTGGACCAACTGGCACGGCAACGTCCAGATCGGCGCCAACCTCGGGGTCGGTACCGCCAACTGGCAGTCCACCTACGCCAACGCCAATGTCGTGAAGAAGTGGGGACGCACCACCACGCTGCTCAACTATGCCCTCAGCTACGGCATGGTGAATGACGTGGTGAACGCGAACCGGATGTATGGCACGGCGAAGACAGATCTGGCCTGGACGGCCCAGAAGCACGTCTATTCCTACGGACAGGGGTCAGCCGGCTACGATGAGATCCGGCGCATCAACGTCGAATATCTGACCGGTGCCGGGATGGGCTACAAGGTCATCGACCGATCCAAGACCGTCCTCGCCGCGGAACTTGGTGCCCAGTATCAGGTGTTCGATTATTTCAAGGCTGACGATCGTGCCGATGTCGCGGCCCGCTTCGGTGAGAATCTCACGGCGCAGATCGGCAAGGATGTCCGTATCACCCAGCAGCTGGGATTCACTCCGGGTTTCGAGGATTTTACCAACTATCAGATCCGGTTCGGGTTCACCCTCTCGGTCGCCTTGTTCAAACCCCTGACCCTCAACCTGAACGTCCTCGACAACTACTTCTCACAGCCGGCGCCAGGGACGGCTGACAACGATCTCCAGGTCTCGACCACCATTGGGATCAATTTCTGATCGTCACCAAGGCGAGGCCTCGTAACGCCATGGACGAGACCCCTAGTCCACGAACTTGCCCGGGTTGAGGATACCCTTCGGGTCGAGGGCCTTCTTGATCCTGTTGTGGAGATTTCGGACTCCGGGTGCTGCGGCCTCGGGCCACCAGGGAAGCTTGGCCAGTCCGATCCCGTGCTCCCCCGTGATCGCCCCGCCGAGGTCGAGGATTCCGCGGAACAGGTCGTCGAGACAGGCCTCGCTGCGCCGACGCTGGTCCGGATCCCGTTCGTCCAGCATCACGTTGACGTGGATGTTCCCATCCCCGGCGTGACCAAAGCAGGCCAGGGGCAGCCGGTGCCTTCTCTGGAGCGAGGTGGTCAAACGGAACAAAGCCCCCAGACTTCCGCGTGGCACCACCACATCCTCGTTGAGCTTCGTTAGCCCGGTGTCGCGCAGCGAATAACTGAACTCCCGTCGCAGCCCCCAGAACCTCTCGCATCCCGCATCCCCAAGGCCCCGCTTCAATGTCTTCGGTCGCCACCGGCGCAGCAGGCGTTCCAGTGCCGTGATCTCGTGTCGGACGCTCGCGGCATGACCGTCGAGTTCCACGATCAGGTGCGCATCGCATCCGGCGATCAGCCGTGACCCGGTCCGCTTCTCCGCCGCCCGCAGCGTGAACCCGTCGGCCAGCTCGAGGGCACTGGGATGGAAGCCCTCGGCGAAGAGGTCCTGGATGGCCCCGATGGCCTCCTTCATGGACGCGAATCCGACGCCGATGCAGGCCCTGTAGGGCGGCTTGGGCAGCAGCTTCAGCGTGGCTTCGGTGACCACCCCGAGCAGTCCCTCGCTGCCCACGAACAGCCGGTGCAGATCGAAGCCCGTCTTGTTCTTGTGGGTCCTGCCTCCCAGACGCACCCGGACTCCATCCGCCTGCACGACCTCCAGTCCCATGACATAGTCCCGAGTCACCCCATATTTCAGGCAGCGCGGGCCCCCGGCGTTGGTGGCGATGTTGCCACCGATGCTGCAGTGCTCCCGGCTGGCCGGGTCTGGTGGGTAATAAAGTCCCTTCTTTTCGACGGCCGACTGCAGGTCCGCGGTGACGACCCCCGGCTGCACCACGGCCACGAAGTCCTCCCGGGAGATCTCGAGAATCTGATTCATCCGGGCCACGCAGAGTGCGATGCCCCCGTGGACGGGCACGCATCCGCCGACGTAGCCATGACCAGCCCCGCGGGGGGTCACCGGAATCCCATGGCGATGGGCAAAGGCGAGCACCCGGGCGACCGACTCCGTCGAGCGGGGCAGGGCGACGGCATCGGGTAGGTGTGAGGCGTACCACTTGTCGCCTGCGTGGGCCTGTCGGACTCCGGGGGACCGGTCCAGCTCACCCGGATCGAGGGACCGCTCCAGACTGCTCCAGGAAATCCTGCGGCTCATTCGCCCACCTCGCCCTCGGTGTTGGTGGGTTCCACTGCAAGGAAGGCCCTGGCCTCGTCGGCCTGATCCTCGGGAACTTCCACACGGACCCCGCCGGTGGCCAGCGAGTACCCCTCGGTGGCGAGCGCGGCATCCAGACCGCGGACGGACACCAGAAATCCCGCGGCCTCAAGTCGCGATCGGATCAGGAGCGCCATGGCGGGATTTAGGACATTTGAGACGCTCACCCAGTTCACGACCCAAGTCTGGTGCCCGGTCCGTCTCTCGGGAAACGGAAAATCAGGAATCTGGACGAGCCCGGTCGAGCGCTGGCCGAGGTGTGCCTTCACGATGAAACGGATGGCCTTCGGGTCCGTCCCGGCACACCCTTTCAGCAGATTTGTTCCACCTCATGAAAACCTACAACGTCGGCGTCATCGGACATGGCTGGGTCGCCACTGCGCACATCCCCGCCATCAACGCCACCGGCAAGGCCCGGGTCACAGCGATCTATTCCTCCCGTCCTCTCGACGGGGCCGCCCTCTCGGCCAAGTACGGACACCCGGTCAAGGCCTACAACGACCTCGCCGCGATGCTCGCGGACCCGTCGATCGATGCGGTCAGCGTCTGCAGCTATCCGCAGGACCACGCCAAGCACGTCATCGCCGCTGCCCGTGCCGGTAAGCACATCATCGTCGAGAAGCCCCTCGCCATGTCTTGGAAGGACTGCCTCGCCATGGACAAGGCCATCCGCGACGCAAAGGTGAAATCCTGTGTCTGCTTCGAGTGCCGCTGGTCGAGCCAGTTCCTCGTCACCAAGGCTGTCATCGACGAGGGACTCCTCGGGGATCTGCACTACGGGGAGATCGACTACTACCACGGGATCGGGCCCTGGTATGGCCAGTTCCGCTGGAATGTTCGCAAGGACGCCGGCGGGAGCTCGCTGCTCACGGCCGGCTGCCACGCGCTCGACGCCCTGCTCCTCTGCATGGGTGGCGATGTCGCGGAGGTCACCAGCTACGACACCAAGTCGAAGAGCCCGATCTTCAAGCCCTACGAGTACACCACGAGCAGCGTGACGATCCTCAAGTTCAAGAGCGGCAAGATCGGCAAGTGCGCTGCGATCGTCGATTGCCTCCAGCCCTACTATTTCCACACGCACCTCGTCGGCAGCGAGGGCAGCCTGCTCGACCAGAAGTTCCATTCGAACCGGCTGCACACGAACAAGCACAAGTGGAGCGAGCTCTCCATGAAGATGCTGGACTCTGGCGACGTGAGCGACCATCCGTACCAGACGCAGTTCACGGCGTTCTTTGACGCCCTTGCCGGCGGACGCGAGATGCCGCTGACGAGTTTCAAGGACGCCCTCAAGACCCACGAGGTGCTGTTTGCAGCCGACAAGTCTGCGGCCACCGGCAAGCCCGTGAAGCTCAGCTGAACCCGACTCGGAGCGGGGTTCCGGTCGTGGGATGCCTCGACCGGGACCCCTCCCGAACCGCCCGCCCCGCATCCATGCCCTCGGCCCTCGCCATCGCGGCCCATCCCGATGACATCGAGTTCTTCTTTGCTGGAACCCTGCTGCGGCTGGGGCAGGTGGGGTGGGACCTGCACTACCTGAACCTGTCGTCGGGCAACCTCGGCAGCATGACACTGTCGGCCGCCGAGACCCGTCGGGTCCGCGAAGCCGAGGCCCGCGAGGCGGCGAAGGTCCTTGGCGCCACCTGGCATCCGCCGTTCTGCGACGACCTCGAGATCCTCTACACGGTCCCGAACCTCCGGAAGACGGCCGCCGTTGTCCGGGAGGTCCGACCGCGGATCGTGCTGACTCATTCCCCGGTGGACTACATGGAGGACCACACCACGACCTGTCGGCTGGCCGTCACGGCGACCTTCGCGAAGGGCATGCCGAACTTCTGGACCGAACCGGGACATCCCCATGTGGAGCACGACGTGATGATCTACCACGCGATGCCCCACGGATTGGTCGGACCGCTCCGGGAACCCGTCACTCCCGAACTCTTCGTCGACACCACCACGGTGCACACGAGAAAGCGGTTGGCCCTGGGGTGTCACCGCAGCCAGAAGGACTGGCTGGATGCGACCCAAGGTATGGACAGCTACCTGGCCGCGATGGACGAAATGTCCCTCCGGGTGGGTCAGCTATCCGGCCGCTTCGAGCATGCCGAGGGCTGGAGACGCCATCTGCACCTCGGCTTCAGCGCCCACGACACGGATCCGCTCTCCGACGCTCTCTGCACCTAGAACTCCGCTCCCCGCGCCCATGCCACGCCCTCTCAGCGCCATCGCCCCCGATTGGTGGGACTACACCACGCTCGAAACTGCGCTCATTGCCGACGCCGCCCGGCTGACGCCGGAGAAGCTGGCCCGGTTGTCGAGGCCCGGGTTCAAGGTCGTCCTGTATGACACCCTCGAGGACTTCTATCTCGCCGAGGCGCTCGAATACATCACGGCCTGGCGCGAGAGCACGCCCGACAACCCGGTTGGGGTCTGTGGTCCGATCGGCCCGACCGAGCAGCTTCCCCTGGTGGCGAGGCTCGTGAATTCCCTCGGACTCTCCCTGGGCTCGGCCCATTTCTGGGGCATGGACGAGTGGTTCGATACCGCGACGGGACGCGAGGTGCCGGTCACGCATCCGCTGAGCTTCGAGCGGGCCGACCGGGAGCTGTGCTTCAACCGCATCGAGCGTCGGCTCCGGATGCCGGAGTCGAACCTGCATTTTCCAAAGGGGGACACCCGGCCATATCGCGATTCCTGGTCCGCCGGGGTGCGCTGCGCGGTCATGCAAGGGGGGCAGGGGGACATCAAGCATTGGGCCTTCAATGATCCGCTGCCGCGTCGCGGCCGCTGGAAGCACGAGCCCCCGCCGCCTGCGGAGTACCGGAAGCTGGCTACCCGTGTGGTGGACCTTCATCCGCTGACCCTGGCCCAGAACGCCCGCACCAGCGGCGGCGGGAACATCACGATGGTGCCGACCCAGGCCATCACGGTCGGCCCTGTCGAGACGTGGAAGGCCGACAAGGTCTCGATCTGGCATGCCGGAACGCATGACAACCCGCTGGGACAGCGTCTGACAGCGCTCATGATCTCCCAGCGGATCCAGGACAGCGCCGTCCCGATGTCCCTGCTCGGGGGGCATCCCAACGTCCAGTTCAACTACTACCGGGGCGGTCTCGGGACCTGTGCCGTGGAGATGCACTGAGCTGGAAGGCCACGAGCAGGATTCCGCCAGTCATCGCCAGAAGCCACGCGCCGGGCTCCGGGACGATCCACGAGCCGAACTGGGAGTAGGGGACCCACGAGTCCAGGACCACCGTGGCTCCGCCGCTCACGATGAATTCCGTGACCCCGATGGGGCTCGATACCCGCAGGGCATCGTTGCCGACGAGCGGCGAGCCATCCTGGAGTGCATTCCAGTTGAACGTGTAGCCCATCGCTGTCCATGGATAGGTCGTCGTCGACTGGTTCCAAGCGATGTAGTCCTGCAGGGAGGAAAGGGTCGCGGTGTCGTCGATCGGATTCACGTAGTTGAATCCAATGGGAGCCCCGGTCGAGGTGGCCCGGTAACTGCCATCCGGGTAGGCGGACAGCCCCGGCATCGGCGTCGTCGGATCCCCGGAATAGGCCGGTCGCGCCACCTGCTGGATGGGAACCCAGAAATAGGCGATCCCATGGCTGGAGGCATCGACCGGGGGCATGCCGAGGGCCTGCTGCAGGCGGAGCGCCACGGAGTCCGATCCGGGGATTTCGCCCGACGGGAAGTAGTGTTGCTGCAGGTAGGACTTCAGATCGTTTCCGGCGGTGACCCAGGTCTGGATCAGGTGGGGTGTTTCATTGACCTGATAGGTGAGGGTGGCCGTGGTTCCGGATGGCCGGTCCCAGAGGTTGTGGGGTTTCGTGAGGGTGGCGACCCGGACGCACTGGTAGTCCACGGAGTCGATGGTCCGTACCTGGTACAGATCAGGTCGGGTGGACTCCCAGCCCAGGGTGGTGAGACTGGGGGCAAAATCGAGGGGAGTGCGCGCGGTGGTGGCCGTCTGGGGTGATGCTGGATCGCCACCGAAGGAGTCCCAATGGAAGGACTGTCGTGTCAGATCCGCCGCAGCGCTGAAGGCAGCCCAGTTCTGATCCGAGGTCTGGGCCCAAGAACCTTGGACCAAGGCACCGATCAGCACGGGCAGGATCGTCACTCGGGGCAGCGTTCGCATGACCCGGAGACTCGACGAGGAGCTCCGCTCCTTCAATACGGACGAAGAGAGCGAGGATAGAGGCGGAGGAGGTTCGGGCCGGGGTGGTGGGCCACTCCCCCCTTAGAGACGGGCCACGAGCAGTTCGCGCTGGAAGATCAGGTCCTTGGGCAGGAACTGGTACAGGTTCATGAACAGCTCGTCCTGCTGCAGGATCTCCCGCTTCCACTCGTCGGCATTCATGGCCTGCAGTCTGTCGAAGGTTTCGCGGGTGAATCCGACCAGGCCTTCGGTATTGAAATCCTCGAAGCGGGGAACCCAGCCCAGAGGTGTCTCATTGGCTCCGGACCGGCCTCGACAGCGTCCAATGACCCACTGCAGGACCCGCATGTTTTGGCCATAGCCGGGCCACAGGAACCGTCCATCGCCGTCCTTGCGGAACCAGTTCACATGGAAGATGCGGGGCGGGTACTTGATGGACTTCCGCATGTCGAGCCAGTGGCGGAAGTAGCGTCCCATGTTGTAGCCGCAGAAGGGGAGCATCGCCATGGGATCGCGTCGGACCTGTCCGACCGCGCCGCTCGCGGCGGCCGTGGTCTCGCTGCCCATGGTGGCGCCGAGGAAGACACCATGGCTCCAGTTGAAGGCCTGGAAGACGAGGGGAACCGTGTTGGGACGTCGGCCTCCGAAGATGATGGCGTCGATCGGTACCCCGGCGGGGTCGTGGGCCTCGGGCGCGAGGTTGGGGCAGTTCACCATCGGTGCGGTGAATCGGGAGTTCGGGTGTGCGGCCTTCTCCTTGGAGTCCGGGGTCCACGGACGTCCCTGCCAGTCGAGACACTCGGCGGGCGGCGGGTCGTCATGCCCCTCCCACCAGACTGTCCCGTCGGGCTTGAGCGCCACGTTGGTATAGATCGTGTCCCTCTGGATGGTCCGCATCGCGTTGGGATTCGTCTTGGCGTTCGTCCCGGGGGCGACGCCGAAGAAGCCGGCCTCCGGGTTGATCGCCCAGAGACGCCCATCGGGTCCGGGCTTCATCCAGGCGATGTCGTCGCCGACGGTCCAGACCTTCCATCCCTTGAACTCCTCCGGTGGCACGAGCATGGCGAAGTTCGTCTTGCCGCACTGGCTGGGAAACGCGGCGGCGACGAAGGACTTCTCCCCGGTCGGCGATTCCACGCCCATGATGAGCATGTGTTCCGCCATCCAGCCTTCCTTCCGACCCAGGGCCGAGGCGATGCGGAGGGCCAGGCACTTCTTTCCGAGCAGGGCGTTTCCGCCGTAGCCGGAGCCGACCGAGATGATCTCATTGCGCTCCGGGAAATGGCAGATGAGGCGACGGGCCGGGTCGAGGTCCAGTAGGCAGTGCAGGCCGCGGTTGAATTCGGTGCCCATGCCGAGGTGGTTCCAGGCGATCTGTCCCATCCGGGCCATGATGCGCATGTTGAGCACGACATAGATGGAGTCGGTCAGCTCGATGCCGACCTTGGCGAGCGGGGATCCGTGGGGACCCATGAGGTAAGGCACGACATACATCGTGCGGCCCCTCATGGAGTCCTTGGCCATCTCGAGGAGCCGGGACCGCATGGCCTTCGGCTCAGCCCAATTGTTGGTCGGACCGGCCTCGACCTCGGTCTCCGAGCAGATGTAGGTGCACTGTTCGACCCGGGCGACATCGCTCGGGTGCGACCGATGGTAGTAGCAGCCGGGGAGCTTCTCCTGGTTGAGCTGGATTAGGACCCCCTGCCGGACCGCCTCCGCGTAGAGGGCCTCCCTCTCGGCCTCGGATCCATCGCACCAGAAAATCCGGTCCGGCTGAGTGAGGTCGGCCATTTCCATGACCCACGCACGGGCCTCGGGGTGCGGGGCAGGGACATGGCCGTGGCGTTGGAATGCAGTCTCAGTGTCGTTCATGGGAATGTCGGAACGTGGAGAGGATGAGCCCTAGGGATCCCGTCGGACTCCACCAAATCTGTCGGGGAGTCACCCTTCGCTGCGACGGTGGGTTCAAGGTGGACTTTCACCACATGCCGAACCTCCGTTCGAAGTTCAGAAGCGCAACGTCTCGTACGTGGTGTCGAACCAGAGTCCGTTGAACTCGAATTGGAGCCGCTTGTCCTCGGGATCCGCCCGGTGGAGGTGGAACTCATTCCGCTCCCGGATCAGGCCGATCAGTTCGGCGACGACCTCCGGATCCAGTGCCAGGAGATCATATCGGTTGGTTCGGAGTTCCTCGCGGGCCATCGAACGCATCAGGGACTGCGCCTCGGCCAAAGAGCTTTTGACGACCCAGATCTCGGCCTCCGGGCACTTGGCACCGAGCTTGTGCAGCTTGGCCACGCTGCAATCCCCGCACTCCACCCACAGCGCTGGCCGCATGTCATAGCCGAGCTGACAGAGATCGGGGACGAATGGGATGGAGTCGTTCTGGACACTCGTCTCCACCATGAGCCGCTCGCGGTGGAACAGGACCCAGGCCACGAACTTGAGCACGATGTGGCGGGCCGTTTCGTTGAGTCCCAGGCCGAACAGGATCTTGTGGGGCAGTGGACGTCGCCCGTCATCGCTCGTGCATTGGAATGTGAACTTGGCCGCCACCGGAGCCTCAGCATGCGGAGCCGTTGCGGTCCACAGCAAGAGCGGGGACTCACGCGGAGACGCGAAGACGCGAAGACCACCGGTGGGTCATGCAGGGTCCTGCATCACTGGATGTGGAACCCCCACGCCGTGTGGCGTGGGGCGCCCGGAGACGGAAGCCTGAGAGAGCCGTGAGGTAGGGCAACGATCGTGTCCTCGGAAAACACCCCGCACCTGCCACGTCCTCCTCCACTTCTTATCCTTCCTCCTCCGCGTCTCAGCGTTTCAGCGTGAGTCCCTCTTTGCCCCCCGGCTCAGCGTGCCGTGCCCTGGAGTTGCCGATACAGGGTCGCCAGTTCCAGGAGCAGGGACTCGAGCTCCCTGTCGTAGTTGTCGACAGGCGTCGAGCCCTTCCGGCTCCGCAGTTCAGTGATCCGCGACTCGATCGACGCCCGACTCGCCCGAAACTCCGGGGTCAGCGAGGCCTCGAACGGACTCGGGACCAGCGTGATCCGATGGGCCTGCGTGCCATCAATCGCCCTTCCGTCCTTCGGCTTCTGGATCGGTTGGAGGCCCCGGTACCAGGTCGGTGGCGTACCCTGGCGATCCCCGGAGTCGTCCAGCAGCGCATGCTCGGTCTGGAGCCGTCCCTCGCCCCGGTAGCTGTCGGATACGGACCGCGCCGCAAACAGGAACGCCTCCAGCAGTGAGATCTGCTGGTCGACATCGAGGTCCGCCGCGGGCGTCCCGAGCGCCTCTACGAAGGCGGACCCGAACCGGGTGGCGTTCTGCTCCGTGCCGCTCCGCGTCGCCGTGATCACAACGCGGTTGGTGCCCGACAGCGCCGGAAGGAAGGGACCGCTGGCCGAAGCGGATTGGATCACCACCAGTGGGCGTTGGATCGTCTTGAACCACCCGGCGACCTCGGTGGCGCTGACGTCGGGTCCCCGGAGATTGAACCAGGCCTCCTTGCCGTCGAACGTGCCGTGGCCGATCCACACCAGCCACAGCGGGGAGTCGCCATCGGCCGATTCCCGGACCGTCTGCTCGAGCCGTGTGCGATCCTCGGGTTCACCCGCAGGGATCGTCTCGGTGGCTCCACCGATTGTGACGACCTTCGCCCCGGCCTTCCCAGCGAGCGCCTGCCATCGGGTTGCCTGGCCGACAAAGTTGGTGGCGTAGAGCGGCTCGCCCGGAGCCCCCACCACAAGAACCAGCGTCGGCGGATCCGATGGTGCGGCGTGGGATTGCGGGGAGATTGCGGAGGCGATGCCCGACAGGACCAGGAGCCACAGGATCGGGATGGAGGAGGAACGCTTCATGGCAGGCCATGGGATCGTCGGAGTCCCCATTCTCCGAGGAGACAGGCCAGTGCGAGGGCGAACCACCACGGGGTGTGCCATGCAGGACGGGTGTACGGTTCCATCACGGGTGCGGCCCGGTCGGGCAGGCGACGCGCCCAGTCGTCGAGCTGACGGGAGTCGATCACTTCGCCGCCGGTCGCCTGGGCGAGGCTTTCGAGCAGGTCCCGGTTCGGTGTCACCGAATGGAACTCATCGGCGGCGAGGTCGGTGCTCCAGCCTGCCTGGGCGACGCCCTCCCGGGCGCCGGCGGAGTTGGTCGCGTAGGCCGTCGCCCGGAAGCCACCGCTCCAGCGCGGGACAAATCCCAGCCGATAGAGTCCGGGCTCGTTCCCGGCCGACTCTGCGGCGAGGCGCAGGACATTCGTGGTCGCGCCCTGCGTGGTGTCGCCGAGCACTGGTTCGATCTCGATCTGCACCTGCGCGGTGTCCACCGGTTGGAACTGTGCATCCCGGACCCGTACCCGCAGGTCGACTGCTCCGGGTCCCCGGTCGGCGGCCGGCTCGACCGTCAGGTCGACCCGATTGGGTACATCGCTGACAAGCCAGCGGACGAGTTGGCGCCAAGTTTTGTCGAGATCCTGACGTTCCTCGGCCCCCTTCATGCCCCAACGCCAGAGGTCGCCGATCATCAATGCGGCGGCGCGACCCCGACCAAACCGTTGGGCCACGAGAGCGGGCTGGGGTGACGGGGTTGCTCCGGAGAGATTGGTCGAGGCCACCGTGGCCAGGACACTGGCTCCCGGCTTCACGTCGCGGACTGGATTGATCACTGAGAAGGGAGGCATCCGGCCGATCCGGTCCCGCTCGGCCCCCTCGGTGTCCCGGAGCCGTGACCACGCCTGGATCCAGCCCTCGCGGGACAGGTCGAACTGGACCGCGGTGCCGGTACGAGGTTCGGGGGAGCGGTCGAGGTAGACCGGCAAGAGTTCACCGATCGGTGTCCGGGCGTAGCCGCCCTGCTGGAAGGATTCGGCACCGCCCAGCATCAGGAATCCGCCCCCGCGTTCGGAGACGAACTTCTGGAGGAGAAGCGACTGCTCGGCGTCGAAGAACGCGGCTTCGACGTCGTCGAGGATCACCGCGTCGTACCCGTACAGTCCCTCCGCGGTCCGCGGGAACCCGGCCCGGAGCTCGAGCTCGTCGCGCGTGTTGAGGCGCACCAGGACCGGCTGGTCGTAGCGTTCAACCTCCTCGCGGGACTGCTCGCCAAAGCCACGGAACAGCGGATTGCTCGACTCCCCGGCCCGCCCGAGGAACTCGAACTTCGGTTCGCGCTTGGCGACGCGGATCAACCCCACCAGCTGCATCTGCGGATCCTCCTGGACGGCCCGGTTCAGGAACTTGAACTCCCAGTTGGGGCGTCCGGCGACGTACAGGATCCTGTAGGTGTCGCGTCCACGATCCGCCGCGAGGATTCTGTGGTTGTTGGCCCGGGTCGCTTCCTGGATGCCGCCGTTGCCGGTCGGGTTCGCCTCGAGCCGATAGAAGGAGATCCCTGCCCGTGTCGGACGGGCCTTCAGCGGAACGGTCTGGGCCTCCCCGGAATCCCTGGGCGCGATCGAGGTGGTCTCGAGCACGGCACCCGCCTCGTCGGTGAGGCGAACCGCGATCTCCCCAGATCTCATGCCCGGCGCCACGACATCGGCCTGGATCCGGACCGGTGCATCCTCGAAAGCCGACTGGCTGATGGACACCTGGCGTAGGGCGACATCGGGGGGCGTGGAGTTTCCGAGGACCACGGGATAGACCGGCGGCAGCCCGGCGAGGTCGGGAAGGCCGTTGGGCAGGTCGGTCGCATTGCCATCGGTGAACAAAAGGATGCCGGCGATGGGGCGATCCTTGTAACGCTCGCGCAGCGACCTAAGGGCGGATCCGAGCCCGCTGGCGGGACCGGCGAGATCGAGCCCGGAGAAGTCCCGGACCTCCTGGAGCCGCCGATCGAACTGGTGTCGGCGCAGCTCGAAGGTGTCGGCCAAACGGGCCTGCCAGGTTCCGCCCGTCGCCGACAGCAGGTCCTGGAGCTGTTCGCCCCTCGATTGGGTGGCGGCGATGTCGCGGATGCGGAGTCCCTGGCTGTTGTCGGCCACGATCGCCACGAGGTTGGCCCCGGGTTTGGCGCGTTGGCCTGACCAGAGGGGTTCGAGCAGACAGAAGGCGAGGGCGGCGAGGGCAATTCCCTTGAGGGTGATGCAGGCGGCGGCGATGCCGCGGGACGGGGCGAGGCGGTAGGCCCAGACGAGCAGGACGACCCCGATTGCCAGGGCGATGATCCACCCGGCGGACGAGGGTGACCGGGAGAGCAGGAGGGCGTCGGCGATCATTCCTTCCCGAGGTTCTCGTAGTAGCGCCGGACCGATTCGGCGTAGCGGCTGGGCACCGGATCACGGTCGATCGGCACCAGTGAATCCCCCGGGTTTCTTCGGCGCAGCTCCTCCTGGATCTGCCGGCGTACCTCGACCAATGGGGCGAGGACCTTGACACGGACCTGCGCCCAGTCCGGCTTCTGACGATCGCGGCGCGCGCCGAGGCGGACGAGGCGGGCGCTTTCCCGGGCGGAGGCGACCCGGCTCCGGAGCTGCGGATCATCGAGATTCTCCTCCACGTCCCGAAGGCGATCCGACCATTCGCCGAAGGACTCACCCGTCATGGGGCCACCGCCGGTCCCCGTCGCTGTGGTGCCGCCCTCGAGGAATTCGGAGAACGGATCGGTGCCTGCCTCGCCCGGCTGCTGGCCGCCCTGAGATCCGGGGTTCGGAGTGCCGGGGCGACCCGAGGGTCTGGCCGGGGTGCGGGAAGGCGTGGTCCCCCCCGGGGTGCCGGCCTGCGCGCTGGACGGTTCCGCGGAGGACGGGTCTTCGGACGGCGGTGCGGACGGGGATCCAGTGCCGGGTGTAGAGCCGGGTGGACCGCCACGTGGCGGCGTCGAGGCGGTCGCGTTGGGCGTCCCCGTACCCTCGGGTTCCGACTCACCGCCCGGACCCGGCGTGGGGGCGGAGGGCGATTCCGGCGCCTCGCGGGCCGCCTCGCGGTCGAGGGCCTGGGCCAGGCGGTCCAGCTCCTGTCCGGCTTTCTCCAGGGCCTCCGTGTCGTCCCCGATGACGTTCGCCGCCGCCCGCTCCAGTCCTCGCTGTAGACGGTTCAGGCTCTGAGTGGCCTTCGTGTCGACGTCCCGGGCCTGGGTCGGACGTCCCTCCTGGACGAGGTCGCGCATGACCTGTAGGGCCTTGGCGTCAGGATTTTCCCGGGTGGCCTCGAGGCGGTCGTAAAGCGACCGGCTCATCTGTCCCCGACGGATCAGCTCCTCCTGGACCTGCTTCACCAGGCCGGCGTCATCCTGGTTGAGCTGGCGGAGGGTGTCGTAGAGCTGTCGGGACACCGTCGGTTCGCTGGCCTCGGCGGCCTCGGAGACTTGGGCGACCTCGGACAGCAGGTTGGTGAGGCGCTGCTGCTGGCGACCGAGTTCCTGGACAAGCGCGTCGGTCTTTGGGTTGCCGGAGAGCGAGCGGCGTGTGTCGGAGCCGAGCTCCGCGAGGTCGCGTCGGACCTGTTCCTGGTTCCGGGTCAGATCCCGGGCGGCCTGGCGCATCTGGCGGAGTTCCTCGGCGAAGGCCCCGGCGCTCTCGCGTCGGACCTGCTCCCGCATCTGCTCGAGCTGTTCCTCGGCGCGGGTGCCGGCGGCGAGGGCCTGGGAGGGAGAGCCCTGGGAGGCGGCCTCGGACGCCCGCTGCATCTGCTCGCGCGTCTGCTCGAGCTGACGCCGCTGCTCGGCGAAACGCGACTGGTTCTCGGTGCGGTCCATCCGCTGACGAAGATCGTCGGCATCCGACAGCATCTGCTGTTCCTCCTCCTGGAGGCGCTTGAGCTGTCGTCGGATCTCCTCGCGCTGCGACGCGGAGTCGGCCCTGGCGAGCTCGGCCTGGAGTTCCCGGAGGCGTTCGTTGAGGTCCTGCTGTCGTCGGGCGAGCTCGCCGAGCCGGTTCAGCACCTGGAGCTGTTCCTGGCGCTCCGGGGTGGTGGCGGTCTGGGCGGTGCTCTCGGTCTCGTAGCGGTTGGCCTCGTCGGTGAGATCGAGCTCCTCGAGCTGCCGCTGCCGCATGGAGTCGCCGCCCTCGCGGCCACCCTGCTGCCGTTGGCCCCGGTTGCGGGCGACCTGGAATTCCCGCTCCCGTAGCCGCAGCAGCGCCTGGTAGGCGGCGGTCTCGGCGGTGATGGCCGATGCGAGCGACTGTGTCCGGTTGGTCGAGGCGTTCAGTTCGGACAGGGCCTTCTCCATCGCCGTCATCACCGCGCCCCACATCGCCTCGCCCCGGGGATCCTCGGCCCCGGAACCCTGGTCCTTGGCCTGTTCGAGCGCCTGGGACTGTGACTCCGTCACGGTCCCGAGGTCCCGCCCATGCGACTCCGCGGTGGCCCGGGGACGCTGACGCTCGATCTTCCAGGTCGCATTGAGGATCTGCTTCTGGAGTTCGGCGAGGCGGGTCGTGGGGCTGCCCTCTTGGTTCCCGGATTCCTGGCCGCCGCCGCTCGAGGAGTTCGAGGTTTGCTCGCGGAAGATCTCGTCGAAGGGTCGGATCTCCCCGAAGAAGAGATCGGTCTGGGTGCGGCGCACCGTGCCGTCGGGACCGATGTCGTCGGCCCAGAGGAACCACGACACCAGGTCGTCGGGCTCGACACCGAGCGGCTCCAGGGCGATCTCGTGGCGCAGGGTGTGTTTCTCCTGCGACGGGGCGTTGGTGCCGAGGACGACGATTTGAGGTTCGCCGGCGCCGACGGTGAAGCCGAGTCCATAGGCCACGAGACCAAAGTCGTCCCAGGCCGTTCCCTCGAACCGGAGCTCCTCGAGGGGTGAGGGTCGCTGGTCGCCGCGAGGACGGGCCAGCTTGAGCTCGGGAGGACGGTTCGGGAGCACCTCGAAGGAAAATGAGGCGGGTGTCCGGTTTGTGCGGCCTTCGGCATCGCGCAGGACGAGGTCGTAGGTGCCTCCCTGGACCGGCGTGTACTCCGCGAGCGTCGCCACGGCTTGGTTCGTCGCGACGACCAGATCGAGCATCTGGTTGCTGCCGCCGCGGGGCAGTAGCCGGGCCTCGCGGACGGGTTTGTTCAGCTGGAGGTTCAGGGTCAGCCGGGTGCCCTCGACGGCGCTGAGGCGTCGGGTGTCCGGGACTGTCTTTGGCGGGACCCCGGTGTAGGCGGGGTAGACGAGTTCGGCATCCGACCGCTCGAGTCGGGGATACTCGAAGACGGTGACCTCGAACTCGGCCGAGGTCTTCGATCCGGCCTCCACGCGGTAGCGGAACCCGTCGCGGATGTCGGGCACGGTGCCGCCGAAGACCGGATCCCCGAGGGTACGCGTGAGGGGCAGGAGGTTGGTGGTTCCGGTGTTGGGTCGGACCACGAGCCGGGCAGTGGCGGGGATCTCGCCTCCGAACCGGGCGAGCACAACCAGACTGGATCCCTTCTCGATCTCGACGCTGCCGGGAGTGACCTCGAGGTCGGGACCGGGCATCTCCGCCACGGGAACCGGTCGGGCGGCATCGCGGATGTAGAGACGGAGGGTGAAGATCGCGAGGACGATGGCGGCGACCGAGACGATGGCGGCGCCCACGATGTGTCTGCGGGGGATGGGACGGGCCCAGGGTTCGCGGTAGCTGGCCTTGATGGCCTCGAGGATGAGGCGCTGTTGGAGGAAGTTGAGCGACCCGGAGCCATCGCGGCGTTGGTCCAAGGCCGCCGAGAGCCTGCCGTCGAGCTCGGGATGTCCGGCCTCGATCCGTCGCGCCAGATCCCGGAGCTCGGCTTCCTCGGAGCCGCGGCGTCGGGTTCTCCAGAGTGTCCCGCCGGTCACGGCAACGAGGGCCAGACCGAAGAAGACAAGCGCCGGTGTGCCGGTGGGTCTGCTGGCCTGGTGGATCACCAGCGAAAGTCCGGCCACGATGGCCCAGCCGACGCCGAGGAGAACCAGACGGTCCCGCCAGGAACGTCGGCGTTCCAGCGGACGCAATCGGGTCTGGAGCCAGCGTTCAATCATGGGGTCTGTCCCTCCCGGTTCCGCTTGCTGCGCCGGGCCGCCCAGCCTGCCGCGAGGGTCTCGACGACAAGGATGAGGAGCGTGGCGGCGAGGAACCAGCGCCAAAGCTTCTGTCGCCCCTCCGTCTCAGCCGCGGCCTGGACCGCAGGACGCACCGTCGGCGAGACCTCGGCGGTGGATCGGTCCCGAAGCGGTACGCCGAGGGCATCCAGCACACCCGGCACCGTGGTGGCCGTCCGGCTTTCCGACGGCGCCACGTTCACCGCCCACTCGCGGACCGGGCCTTCCTCGACGAGTCGATGGATTCCCGGAGTTGTCGTCGCCGTGAAGGGCATTCCGGAGGTGGGGGCCGGGACCCGAGCTCCGGTAGGGAGCTCCACTTCGCGGGACCCTCCGCCGGAGGACGACGGCAGTGGCAGGGGGTCTCCGACCACCACGGTGGCCGTCCGGTCGGAGGGCAGGGCCCCGCTGTGGTCGACGAGGGCCATCAGGAAGGGGACGAACTTGGTCGACAATACCCACTGGCTGTCGGCCGGGCTCCAGCCCCAGGGGACGATGACAATTCGGCCCCGGCCCCTAGGAACCTCCAGCAGGGCGGGTCCACCGGAATCCAGGCGGGCCAGTACCTTCGCGTCGGGGATTCGGGCGGGATCGATCCGCAGGGGCTTCCAAATCCGCATCCTGGAGAAGTCGCTGAACCGCGGATCGCCGAAGGGCGTGAACAGGGGATGCCGAAAGTCGATGTCCACCAGCAGCGCCCCACCGGGCGAGGGCTCTGGTGTGCCAGTCAGGTCCGGGATCCCGAGCAGGGCTCCCAACCGGTTCACCGCCTCGGGGGTGTTGGCGATCACGAGTGCCGTGGCGCCTTGGTCCACCTGCGAGCGGATGGAGTCCGTGACGGCAGGCGACGGGGGCGCCGCCACCACCGTGAGCTTCGAAAAGGTCTGGAATCCCCCCACCGCCTGAGCATCCGCCGGCTGCTGCATCCAGACCACCGGCGGAGTCCCGCGCTCCGGCAGGGCCCGCTCGAGGAAATAGAGTGGGGCCCGGGTCGATCGGTCTGTTTCCGGTCCGACATACCGCAGCACCACGGCATTGGTGGGACGTGCGGTGACGAACACCGTGTTGTCGAATGTCGCCGTGTCGCCGGTCAGCACGATGCGATCGGCCCCGGAAGTTTCCGGCCGGGGCAGCGACACTACCCGGCTCTGTCCGGGCGGGACCTGCAGCGCCATGGGGGCGCCCACCCGGGAGTCCGAGGCGCCGGACCGCCATCCGATCTCGAACCGGTCGGTTGTCGCGTCAGGACTGTTCACGATCCGCACCCGGACGCCACTGGATGCGGCCTCGGTCGGTGACTCGTCCCCCGTCAGGAGCTCGATCCCGGCGTTGCCGGGTCGGTCCGGCTGCACGCCATCGAGGATGACGCGGACGCCCTTGGGCCAATCGGTGGTCTGGAGGGACTCCGTGCGGCTGCCGTCCTGGAGGTCGCTGACCACGATGAGTTCCCGGTCGGCCGGTGGGGGACCTCCGAGGGACTCGCCGAGCAGGTCGATTCCGGCCTGCAGTGCGGCGTCGAGACGGGTGTCGGCCCATCCCGGTGTCAACGGGGCCAGACGTTGCTCGACCAGACCAGCCCGGGAATCAGGCGTGGCGTTGCGCCAGTCGGCGAGGGACACGAGGACCCGAGGCGTGCGGTCGAAGGCGATCAGGGCGAGATCCTGGGCCCCGGCGTGGGTGCGCAGGTGATGGCGCACGCGTTCGAGGGCGCGTTCCCAGGTGCCGGGACGCTGCAGGCTCGCGCTGGTGTCGATGAGCACGACGACCCGGCGCGCTTCGACGCTCCCGGGGAGAGCCTCCGTGACGCCCTTGAGGAAGGGGCGGGCAAACCCCAGTCCCAGTAGCACGATCGCCGCGCATCGGAGGAGCAGGAGCAGCCAGTGTTCCACCCGGCTCCGGCGGTCCAGACGGGGTGGCGCGGCCCGCAGGAATTCGAGCGAGCTGAAGGAGATGCGGTCACGCGTCGCCCGCCGGACGAGGTGGAACAGGATCGGGCCTGCCACCGCAAGCGTCCCCAGCAGGAAGAGTGGCGTCAGGAAGGTCATCGTCCGATCGCGGAGGCGGAGCGGTGGCGTCCCGGACCCGGCGACCGGGACCGCAGGACGTCGAGCAGCAGGATCTCGAGCGGCTGGGTGGTCGGGGCGGTGTGGAGTGCGATGCCTAGGCGCCGCGCCAACGCAGCCAATGCCTCGCCGTGGGACCGGAAGCGATCAAGGTAGCCCTGTCGGACCGCGTCCGGATCGATGTGCAGGGTCCGCCCTGTCTCGATATCCTCGAACAGTGTCGCGGTCCTGAAATCAAACGCGATCTCCCGCGGGTCCAGCACCCGGAACAGCGTGACCTCCTGTCCGGCCGCCACCAGCTGCCCGAGCACGCTGTCGAGGGCTTCCAGCGGCGCTAGGAAGTCGGAGATCATCACGACGCGTCCGCGCTGTCGCACCAGTTCCCCGACCCGACGCAGGGGCGAGACGATGTCGGTCGAGGTGCCTCTGACGGGCTTCTCGAGGGCCAGCGTGATCTGGCGCAGGTGGGAGGCCCGGTGGCGCGGCGGCAGATAATCCCGGACCCGCTGGTCGAAGGAGAGCAGTCCGACCGCGTCGCCCTGCTGATGGAGGAAGCGGGCGAGGGTCGCGGCGAGGGTCGCGGCGTAGTCGGCCTTGGTGTGGCCGATCGAACCGTAGGCCATCGACCTGCTCTGGTCGACGAGCAGCAGGCAGCGGAGGTTGGTCTCCTCCTCGAACTTCCGGATCACATGTCGGTCGCTCCGTCCGAACACCCGCCAGTCCACATGGCGCAGATCATCGCCCGGCGTGTAGGCGCGGTACTCGGTGAACTCGGCCGAGAACCCATGGTAAGGGCTCCGGTGCAGGCCGGCCCAGAATCCCTCGACGACACTCCGGGCCCGCCACTCGAGGTGGCGGATCTTCATCAGCGCCTCCGGGGAGATCCGGGACGCGGAAGGCCGGAGGGTGTCGGTCATCGGGCGTTCGGCGTGGGGACGGTAGCGAGGAGGCGTTCGATGACCTGGTCGATGCGGACCCCTTCGGCCTCGGCGCGGTAGTTCAGCAGGATGCGATGGCGCAGTACCGGGAGGGCGAGCGACTGGATGTCTTGGACCCCAACGTGGGTCCGGCCCTCCAGGAGGGTCCGGGCCTTGGCGCCCAGCACGAGGTTCTGAGCTGCCCGGGTGCCCGCACCCCATGTCACCCAGTCCCGTATGAAGTCGGGCGTCTGGGGTTGTCCCGGACGCGACAGCGCGGCGATCTGGACCGCATACCGGACGAGGTCGTCGGTGATTGGAACCTGGCGCACCAGTGCATGGAGCCGCACCACATCCTCGGCATGGAACAGGGGTTCGATCGCCGGGGCGGTCCCGGCAGTCGTTCGACGGATGACCTCCACCTCGTCGGACTCCGGTAGGTAGTCCATGACGACGTTGAACATGAACCGGTCGAGCTGGGCTTCGGGCAGCGGGTAGGTGCCCTCCATCTCGATGGGGTTCTGGGTGGCGAGGACGAAGAACGGCTCCTCGAGTACGTGTCGTGTGCCGCCTGCGGTCACCTGGTGTTCCTGCATCGCCTCAAGAAGGGCGGACTGGGTCTTGGGCGGCGTGCGGTTGATCTCATCAGCCAGGATCAGGTTGGCGAAGATCGGACCCCGGACGAAGGCGAGGCGCCGTTCGCCCCCGGCCTCCTGGAGGATCTCGGTGCCGGTGATGTCGGCCGGCATGAGGTCCGGGGTGAACTGGATGCGTTGGAATCGGAGGTGGAAGATCTGGGCGATCGACTTCACGAGCAGCGTCTTGGCGAGGCCCGGGGCGCCGGTGATGAGACAGTGCCCGCCGGAGACCAGGGCGATCAGGATCTGCTCGATCACGGCGCGCTGGCCCACGACGGCCTTGGCGAGCTCGGTCTCGACCCGGGGACGCTGCGCCATGAGGCGCTCGAAGGTCTCGCGGTCGCGTTGGAAGGAGTCGGTGGGTTCTGGAGTGGACATGAGAGGGGTGCGGACCGGGACGAGTGACCGGTTCAATGGGTCATGACGTAGAAGATCAGGTTGATTCCCAGCGGATACGCGATTTTTTCGGAGAAGGTCCTGAAGTAGAAGTCGTTCTCGCCCTCGCGTTCCCAGCCGTCACCGTTGTCGGTGTTGTGCGCGGCGAAGGCGACCATCCGGCCGTGGTCGTCGAACCAAGCCCGGTGGTGGACCTCCTCGGCGTCGGGACGTTCTGCCGTGACTCCATCCCACTGGCTCTGGACCCCGAGACCGACGTTCGGGACCTGGCCCTTGGAACGGATCTGGAACACGCAGTGGTAGAGCGGATGGTCTAGCGGCAGCTCCACCCAGGAACGACCGGGCAGCACCCGCGACATAACCTCCTCGACGTTCTCCCACTCGTTGTCGCCCCAGAAGTCGTCGAACATCAGAAACCCCCCGTTCAACAAGTATTCGCGGAGCGCCAAGACCTCGGCTTCGTCCAGACTCAACCCACCGGGTTCCACGGCGTACAGAAACGGGTAGTTGGGCAGGTCGGGATCGGTGACCCGCAGGATCCGTCCGTCGGGGTCGACCCGAAGGGAGGTCATCTGCTGGAGGCGGAAGGAAAGGTTCAGATCGCTGTCCGGCAGGTCGGTCGACCAACCGCCACGACCCCACTGGCCGCCTCGGTCGTAGCGGAGCCGGGCGAAGGTGAACACATCCCCCTCGAATCCCGGAGCGTTGGTCCAGGTCGGTGTCCCGGTGCTGTGTGATTCCACCTCACGCGCGGTGCGGGTGGAGTCGCCGATGTGGCCGCTCTCGAACCACCCGCGGTACCCCCGTCGCTGGGCCAGGGCGAGCCCGGTGACCAGGACCAATGCGATGAGCATCCAGCCGACCTGGTCCCGACGACCCGGTGAGGGGCGACAGGGCCTTGGAGGCTGGGGTAGGGGATCCATCGGCTCGGGTTCAGTGCGTCATCGCGTAGAAGACGATGTTGATCCCGAGGGGGAACGCGATCTTCTCGGAGAAGGTGTGGAAGTAGAAATCGTTCTCACCCTCGCGCTCCCAGCCGTCGGCGGTGTCGGTATTGTGGAGCGTGAGGACCATGATCCGACCGCGGTCGTCGAGGATCGCCCGGTGGTGGACCTCCTGGCCGTCCTCGCGCTCCCACGTGATGCCGGTCTGTTCGCTGGCGATGCCGAGTCGGACATTGGCGACCTGCTTCTTTTCCCGGATCTGGAACACGCCGCGGTACAGGGGGTGATCGAGGGGCAGTTCCACGAAACGCCGACCTGGGAGCACGCGGGCCATGACGGCCTCGCAGTTCTCCCACTCCTCCTCGCCCCAGAAGTCGTCCATCAGGACGAAGCCCCCGTTTTGCAGATAGTTTCGGAGGGCGTCGGTCTCGGGGTCGGTGAGATGCAGCGCCCCCGGGGCGGAGACAAACAGGAACGGGTACTGGTGCAGCTCCGGATCGTTGAGGCGGATCAGTCGGCCGTCGGGATCCACCCGTAGCGAGGTCATCTGCTGGAGGCGGAAGGAGAGGTTTAGGTCGCTGTCGGGGAAATCGGTCGTGAACCCACCGCCGCCGCGGCGACCGGGTCGGCTCGGGTCCTTGTCGTAGCGCAGCCGGGCAAAGGTGAAGACGTCGTGCTCAAATCCAGGGGCATTGGTCCACTGCGGTGTCCCGGTGCTCCGGGAATCCACCTCCCGCGCCGTCCGGGTGCCTTCCGGGACGGCGATCTCGCCGCCGCCGAAGAAGCCGCCCCCCGAGAACCCGCCGCGCTGGGCGACGACCCAGCCTGCCCATGACAGGGCGAGTCCCAGGAAAAGGAGTCGGAGCGTCATTGCGGGGTGGGGCTGGGGGGCGGGGTGGTCGAGGGATTGAGGCTGAGAAGGAGGTCGAGCGCCTCGCGGTGACGAGGGGTCTCCTCGAGGGCCCGGAGCAGATGCTGGCGCGCGCGGTCAGGGTCGGTAGGGCGGGTGAGACGGGCGATCTGGTAGTGCAGCTCGCTCGGACGGAGCGCATCCAGCCGCAGCAGGGTTTCATAGGCGGCGACGGCCTCCGGGGCGGACCCGGTCTTCTCGGCGGCGGTGGCAAGCGGGCCGTACGCGGTTTCGACAAGCGGGTTCACGGCAAGGAACCGTTCAGCCGCCACCCGCAGCGTTGCCCAGTCCCCGCGGTCGGAAGCGAGCTGCATGAGACGCTGACAGGCCTCGGGCGCAGCGGCGTCGCGTCGGACCACCTCCTGGAGCCGTTCCCACTCGGCATCGGTCTCCCCCAGCTCCCGGTGCACCCGGGCGAGACGTTCCCGGGCGGATCCCGGACCTGGCTGGTCGGGATACCGTTCAATGAGGATCGACAGCGGTTCCTTGGCGTCGGCCCAGCGCTTGGCTTTTAGGAGGGTTTGCACCCGATGGTCGAGGGCCCAGTAGTTGGTCGGATGTGCCTCGGCCCAGGGCCCCATCTCGGCGTCGAAATCCACTCCGCCGCCCGGACCGATCCTGTTCCGCTTCGCAAAGTCAGGCTTTTGCCAGTCGAGTCCTGGCGCCATGCCTTCGGCCTTCCGGCGGGCGAACGCGGCGAACTCCTTCTCGAGATCCGCCATCGGCATCGTCCGCCTCTCGAGCGACTCTAGGATGAACTGACCGTCGTGCAGATCCCCAAGCATATCGCGGAGGCGGTCGATGCCGAACCGGTCGATGAGGAATTCCACGACCAGCGACGACTCGTAGTAGGCGAACTGGAGGTGCAGTGGGGACTTGGGCATCAGGAAGGCCGCGCTCAGCCGGGCGATCGGGGTGAGGTCGGTCCCGAGGATCATCTCCCGGTATTTCGGTGTGAGCTGCTCGCCCCAGGACGGATCGGCCAGGCGTTCCTCATGGACCGAGATCCCCTCGCTCAGCCAGCGGGGCATCTTGTTGCGGGTCCGCTGGAGGGTCACGACGTGACAGAACTCGTGCCACAGGACCGCCTCCCAGTTGACGGTTCCACCGGGATTGGTGGCGGGGCTGTTGGCCGTCACCACCCGGCCGAAGCAGACGCCGAGGTAGCCGGGGTTGTCGGGCATGCCGAACGTGCGGACGCCGAAGTCCTTCGACTGGGCGAAGATCTCGACCAGAGTCGGCTCGGCGAGGGTGGCCCCGTACTTCGGGACCAGCGCCGCATGGGCGCGTTCGAGGAGGGCGAGGACCCGGGGGCCGTAGATGGCGGCCTCGCGGGACTGCATGCGGACGATGAAGTGGGCGTTGGTGAGGCTGGAATAGGTCGCGAGGGTGTCGTGGAGGGTGACGAGGTTGAACTGGGTAACATCGTAGCCGTCCCGCTTGTGGACCTCTTGGGCGAGGCGCCAGCCTTCGTCTTCGTCGCCCAGCCGCAGCAGATCGTTGGCGAGCTGGGCCTTGGCGGGCAGGTATTCCGGATCGAACCGCAACGCCTCGCGCTGCAGGGCGGCGCCCTCGGTGAAGCGGTACTTCTGGGAGAGCTTGGCGCCGATGAGATGGGGCACCTTGGGGTTGTTGGTCCAGAACCGCAGGGCCCTCGACCGGGCTTCGGCCTCTGCAGAGGGCTGGTTCCGCAGGTGGGCGATCACGGCGGCGTAGGCCGCGGCTTCCGGATGGTTCGGGTTGGTCTTGGAGACGGCCTTGAGGAGTTCCTCGGCGCCATCGTAGTCCTCGGCATCGATCCGATGGTCGGCCATCAGCAGCAGGCTGGGGACGTGTCGCGGATTGATCTTCAGTGCGGCCTCGAGCGACTGCGCGGCCTGGTCCCGCTGGCTGCCAGCGAAGGCCCGGGCCCGTCCGAAGTGCAGATCGGGATCATTGGTGGACTGCTTCAGACCCTCGTCGAAGCGTCGGGCGGCCAGGGCGAAGTCATGCTTCTCGAGGGCGAGGTTGCCGCTGGCGAGGATCACCTCGCGCTCATTGGGGGCCGCCTTGCGGGCGACATCGAAGACGCGGTCGAGGACGATCTTTGGATCGGCCCCGGAGGCGAGGGCGGCCTGGCCGTAGACCACGAGGCTGGGGATGTCGCGGTAGTTGCCCGCGCGGTTTCCGACCAGCTGGGCGATGGTGTTGAGCTGGGCTGCGGCGCCTTCGGTGTCCCCGTTGGCGAGCAGGACCTGTCGACCCAACCAGCGGAGTCGGACGCTCCGGCCCTCCTGTGCGACGGCATTGGTCCAGGCGGCGAGGGCGTCAGGGTAGTGTCCGGTGGTGAGTAGTCCCTCGAGCAGCACCCGATGCCACGCTTCACCGGGGGATTCCGAGGCCAGGGCCTGTCGGGCAGTGGCGATTGCGTCCTCGTAGCGACCCGTCCGAAGCTGGGTCTGGGCTTCGTCGACGGATGCTGCCGCAGAGGTTGGTATGATACCGAGTCCGAGGGTCAGCGTGACGATGGCCAGAACCTCCCACATCGAGGACCTCCAGGAGCCGGGTGGAAGGGGAGTGAGGAACACCCACGACAGATACCGCACCGGCCGCGCCCTTCAAGGAGTGCGGCTGAAAATCAGTGCAATCTCTACGCCGTCACCAAGCCGGCCTCCGGCCGGGGATGGCCGAAGGGGAGGTCGTCCGGCACGTCCGTCCATTCCGACAACGCGCGGTGAAGGGCGGAATAGTCCTTCTCCATGTCGCCGGAGAGGCAGTCCGTCAGCGCCGCATTCATCTCCGGAAACCGATCGGTCACCGACCGGAAGCTGACCTTCGGATCGTAGAACGCGTACACCAGCTTCCGCATGTTCTCGATGCTCCGATGCATCATCTGGGCGTAGCCCCGGAACCGTGCCGCCGAACAGTCGCCCGCCTTCAGCGCCTCGTGGACCGCATCGGCCCCCGCCACACCGCTCTTGAGCGCCAGCATCAGACCGCTCGAGAAGACCGGGTCGAGAAAGCCATAGGCGTCGCCGACCAGCACGAGGCCGTCATCAGCACAGTACTCCGACCGGAAGGTGTACTCGGCGGTGAGCCAGTACTCGCCGGTGCAGCGTCCGGTCGAGAGACGATCCTGAATCCATTTGTTGCTCGGGATCTCCCGTTCGAAGATCGCCTGGGGATCCTTGAGTCCGTCGCGGGTGAGGTATTTGCCATCGGCGACTACTCCCACGCTGACGCGGTCATTGTGCTGGGGGATGTGCCAGAACCAGCCCTTGTCGGGAATAAAAGCTACCGTGGTCTGGCCCTCGTCGACCCCACTGTCGCGCTGTGAGCCCTCGTAGTAGGTCCAGACGGCCACCTTGTTGAGTTTGGGATCGCCGCGTCGCCAGGCGTTACGGGTGGCCACGACGGCATCGCGTCCGCTCGCATCGATTGTGACCGGCGCCCTGAACTCGTGTCGTTCGCCATCACGATCCGTGGCCACGACGCCGACGTACTTGCCGTCCTCGCGGAGCAGCTCCACGACCTTGTGTTCTTCCCGCACGTCCGCACCGGCATCCCGGGCCCGGTTCATCAGGATCTGGTCGAACTCACTCCGCAGCACCTGCCAGGTCTGGGCGATCGTCTCGCGATCGTAGCGCTCGTAGAAGTAGAATGGCTGGGAGGCCCGTCCGGAGGGCGCCACGAACTGGACCGAGTATTTCTTCACGAAGCCCGACTGGCGCATCAGGGGCACAAGGCCGAGCCGGTCGAGAGACGGATAGGTAAAGGGGATGAGGGACTCGCCGACGTGGTATCGGGGAAACCGCTCGCGTTCGAGGACCAGGACCCGATGCCCGTGTCCGGCCAGAATCGTCGCCGCCGAGCAGCCCGCCGGGCCGCCGCCGATCACCACGCAGTCAAACGTCTCGATCGATTTCATACGTAGGCGTATTAAACATCGGACTCTGGAAGCCGCAACCGTCGGTGTGGGGATTCTGGGTCCCGGTCCATCCGCCGAGGAATCTGGCAGGGGTGAGAAGGGCGGCGGGGACCTCGGGGGGCTTGCGTGGTCTGGCGTGGCTTCCCTAACGTCGCGGCCCTCGATTATGGCATTCCTCAACGAACATTTCTTCAAGCTGAAGGCTGGCTACCTGTTCCCTGAGATCGCGCGTCGCGTGAAGGCGTTCACGGAGGCGAATCCCGCGACGGCGGGGCGCCTGATCCGTTGCGGGATTGGCGATGTGACCGAGCCGTTGCCGGCTGCGGTGGTGGCTGCGCTGCACAAGGCAGTGGATGAGATGTCGGTGCGAGAGTCCTTCCGCGGCTACGGACCCGAGCAGGGCTACGACTGGCTGCGGGCTGCGATCGCCCAGAACGACTACCGGGCCCACGGGCTCGAGGTGGCCGACGACGAGATCTTCGTGAGCGACGGCTCGAAATGCGACTGCGGGAACATCCTGGACATCCTTGGCCACAGGAACCGGATCGCGATCCCTGATCCGGTGTACCCGGTGTACGTCGACACCAATGTCATGGCCGGCCACACGGGCGAGGCGAACGAGCAGGGGGCCTATGCGGGGCTGGTGTATCTGCCCTGTGTGCCTGAGAACGGCTTCGTCCCCGCACCGCCGAAGGAGCCGGTCGATCTCGTCTATCTCTGTTCCCCCAACAATCCGACCGGCGCGGCGGCGACGCGGGCTCAACTGGAGGCCTGGGTGGAGTATGCGCGGCGGTATGAGGCGATCCTGCTGTTCGATGCGGCCTACGAGGCCTACATTACCCAGGCCGGCTATCCGCACTCGATCTACGAAATCCCGGGCGCCCGGGAATGCGCGATCGAGTTCCGGAGTTTCTCGAAGAGCGGTGGATTCACCGGTACCCGCTGCGCCTTCACCGTGGTTCCGAAGACCCTGCTGGCCCGAGATGACAAGGGGGAGCGGAAGCCTCTCCATCCGCTGTGGCTGCGTCGGACCACCACGAAGTTCAACGGTGTACCCTACCTGGTCCAACGGGGTGCCGAGGCGCTCTATTCCCCGGAGGGCAAGGCGCAGGTCCGGGCCCTGGTGGAGCACTACCTGGGCAACGCCCGCATCCTGGTCGAGGGAGCGAAGAAGGCGGGTCTGACCGTTTTTGGCGGGGTGAATGCCCCATACATCTGGGTCCAGACCCCGCCCGGACTCGGCAGCTGGCAGGTGTTCGACAAGATCCTGACCGAGGCCCAGGTGGTGATCACGCCGGGAGCCGGATTCGGTTCAAAGGGCGAGGGTTTCTTCCGGGTCAGCGCCTTCAACAGCCGTTCGAACGCCGAGGAGGTCGCCCGTCGGCTGCAGGCCTTGAAGTGGTAGGTCGTCCGGTGTCATGAGCGCGTGGCGACGCCAGGCATTGGACCTGTTGCCGGAATGCCGCCGCATTGCTGAGGCTGCTGAGAATCCGATGGCGTTGTGGATCGATTTGTCGGGCGCGTGTCAGGATGCCTAAACCCTGCAGGACGAGGATTTGATTCGCAGGTTCTACGAGTACGCCCGCTGGTGTTGGAAGTCGTCCAGTGACCCCGTCCACACGGCAGTGGCCTGTGCGTTCTACGAGCATCTGCCGACGACGCCCGCCATGCGACGCAACCTTCCTCGCCGAATTGGGCGCGCTGAGTTCGCCGAGCTGAGCGATGTCTTTCGGTATCACCTCTCATCGGACGAGGCCGCCGTGTTCGATCGGGAGTTCCTGGAGGGGAAGCAGCGCTTATTTGACGCGCAGCCATGACCCCGCGGCCGGGTGCCCCCCAGGTGATCGCCCCTCTGGCGTGCCTTCCGGAGATTGTTCCCTCTGCAGCCCTTGCCACCTTGGGGACCCTGTGAAAACGTCGCGGGCTTTATGGCACATGTGAAACTCCACATCCCGGGTCCGGTTGAGGTCAGTCCCAAGATCTACGACGCGATGAGTCGTCCGATGATCGGCCACCGTGGACAGGGCTTCAAAGACCTCTACGCGGGCCTGCAGCCCCGGCTCCAGACGCTCCTCGGCACCCGGCAGCTCGTCTACCTGTCGACCTCCTCGGCCTGGGGCGTCATGGAAGGGGCCCTGAGGAATCTCACGACGAAGAAGGTGCTGAACTGCATGTGCGGGGCCTTCTCCGACAAGTGGTTCGATGTGGCCAAGCGCTGCGGCAAGCAGGCCGAGGCGCTCCAGGTGCCGTGGGGTTCCCCCATCCGTGCCGAGGCGATCGAGGCCCGGCTGGCCACCGGCGAGTTCGACTCCCTCACCCTGATCCACAACGAGACGAGCACCGGGACGATGTCGCCTTTGGACGAGATCGCGGCGCTGAAGCGGCGGTTTCCGGACGTGATGTTCATCGTGGACGCCGTCAGCTCCATGACGGCAATCCCGCATCGGTTTGACGATCTCGGCATCGACGTCCTGCTTGCGGGAACGCAGAAGGCGTTCGCGCTGCCGCCCGGTCTCACCGTCTTCACCGCCTCACCGGCGGCGCTGGCCAAGGCCGCCACCGTGTCCGATCGCGGCTACTACTTCGACTTCGTGGAGTTCGAGAAGAACGCCCGGGAGCACATGACCCCGAGCACTCCGGCGATCTCCCTGGTCTACGGCCTCGCTGCGAAGGTGGAGGAGTTCTTCGCCGAGGGCCTCGAGGTCCGGTATGCGAGGCATCGCCAGACCAACCAGATGCTGCGCGACTGGGGTACTCGGCATGGCCTCACCCTCTTTCCGGATGCCGGGTTCGAGTCGGTCACGCTGTGCTGCTTCAACAACGGAGCGAAGCCCGGGGCCGGGCGCACGGTCGATGCTGCCAAGCTCCAGAAGCTGATGAAGGATCGGGGCATCCTCATCGATGGCGGCTACGGGAAGATCAAGGGCACCACGTTCCGCATCTCGAATATGGGCGACGAGACCCCGGAGACGATCCAGTCGCTGATCGGGGCTCTTGATGAGTCGATGAAGTCGCTCTGAGGTCCAGGCCCTCCCCGGACCCATCCGGGCACAAAAAAACCGCCGCAGGATCTGCGGCGGTTTTTTGTTTTTGTTGTCCGTTAACATTCAGGGAAGGACATCCACCGTCCGCGGGGTCCGCTCGCGCAGCCAGCGTTTGTCGCGGACATCCCTGGCGTTGTTGGCGGGGAGACCGCCGTACTTCACACCGGCCTTGGTGCTGGGATCGGCCCACTTCTTGATCTCGGAGTGGGCATCGGCAAAGGCCACGCCACAGGCGCCGTTGTGGAAGCTGCCCGGGAGATCGACCCAGGAGTTGGCTGATGGGGTGAAGCAGCCCGCGTCGTTCATGCTGTCGGGATGCTCATCCAGGAAGACCCAGACGTCGGAGGGGCCGGGACGGATCAGGCCGCCGTATTTGCTGACGACGTCCATCTGGGGTTGGAACGGTCCGTCGTTGTTCTGGCGGTTGCCGCCGACGGAGATGTTGGCGGACATGGTGCGGATCCGCTCCTTCCAACCCTTCTGGCGCTGCATCTTGGAAAGGAAGATGTCGGCGGGGCACTTGAAGACCATCGGGGCCTTCGAGATGTAGGGCCCGAGGGCGGCGAACTCCTCGTTCACCAGGTACTGGATGTTGGTGTTGTGCCGGCTGGTATCCCAGGTCTGCCACCCGGAGATCATCGGCATCAGACCGAGCCGACGCAGCGTGTTCCGGCTGCCCTCGGGATCGGAGGCCCAACCGCCGTGGACCGCCGTGGGGAGCAGGTCGCGGTTGTCGTTCACGTACATCTGCCAGGCGACCATCAGCTGCTTGCTGTTGTTCATGCAGGCGATGCCGGTGGCCTTGGACTTTGCCTTTCCGAGGGCGGGCAGGAGCATGCCGGCCAGGATGGCGATGATGGCGATCACCACGAGGAGTTCGATCAGCGTGAAGCCGGAACTCCGGGGAGGGGAGACGCGTCTGGAATGCATAGGAATGCGGTAATTCAGAATGGATCCGTTGACTGTGTGGCGGTTCCATAACACAGGCCATGAGGCGCTGCAAGGTCGCCCTCAGATGGAATGAGTGAGGGAGCGGATCCGAGGGCAGGGAGCTGGACCTGGGAGGATCCGGTCCCGGCGGGCGGCCTCGGGGTTTGGTGACCTTGATCGGATTCCAGTCCCCAATGTAGACTTCCGTCGTGGGACTCAGGGCGCGTACCCCCAACAGGCCTCCGAAGCCTTCGGGCTTCACCCTTATTGAGCTGCTCGTGGTGATCGCCATTATCGCCATCCTGGCGGGCATGCTGCTACCCGCCCTTGGGCGGGCGAAGGCCAAGGCTCAGCAGACCCGGTGCCTCAGCAATCAGAAGCAGATCGGCGTGGCCTACCTGCTGTATGCCGACGACAACGGCGATTTCCTGCCGGCCCAGTGGGGTTGGGGCGCCGGGGGCGGCAAGAAGGGCACCTACAAGCTCGATCCTGGGGTCGCCCTCTCGTTCGGTGTCTCCATTGACCCGACCAATCGCCCGCTGAACCGCTACGCGGCCCCGCCGGAGCTGTACTTCTGTCCGGCCGACAAGGGAGATGAGGAATACAAGGCCAAGAACTGCTTCAACGAGTACGGCAACAGTTATCTGCCTCAATTCCAGCACGACTCCTTCCGGGTGAAGCATGTGGTCGGGGATCTCAAGGCGCCGAAGGGGTCCTATGAGGCGACTCCCATGAAGGCGTCCGAAATCGCTCGCAGCCCGGCCAACAAGATACTGCAGGGGGACTGGACGTGGCACGCCAACCGCGACGTCTATAACGCCCGGACCGCCTGGCACAACCATCGGGGTCAGCCCCGCTACAACATGCTCTTCGGCGATGGTCATGTGGAATTCTTCCAGTTCCCCAAGGACACCCCCAAGTGGCTCGCCGCACCGCCGCCTGATCCGACGTTCCTCTGGTGGTGACGCGGGTTGCCGTTTTGCGGACCTCCGACATCCTGCCCTGGTGACCGTGACGCCAACCAAACTTGCCGAGCGCCTCCGCTCCCAGGCTCCCCCGCATCTGCTCGACGTCCGGGAGGAGAACGAACACGCCTTCTGCGCCCTTCCCGGATCCCGCCTCCTGCCGCTCTCAGAGCTCGCGGAACGGGTCGAGGACTTGGCCGACTGGCGCGGAGCCGAGGTGGTCGTGTACTGCCATCACGGGGTCCGGAGCGCCCATGCCATCGGCTACCTGAGGCAGCTTGGGTTCCAGCGCCTCCTGAATCTCTCCGGCGGCATCGATCGATGGAGCCTCGAGGTCGATCCCTCGGTCCCGCGGTACTGAAGGGTACCCGCCTCCGCGCCCCCGAGGGCCAGTCTGGCCCTGATGGATCCCGGGCCAGGCCCTCGATGGCCCAGCATCGCATTGGATCCCTCGAAATCCGGCCACTAGGCTCACAAACCGTCCCGGCATCCGGGATGCGGGAGGAACGCGATGAACTTCGACAAATTCACCATCAAGGCCCAGGAGGCCGTGCAGTCGGCCCAGAACCTGGCCCAGGAGCTCGGACACCAGCAGCTCGACGGCGAGCATCTGGCCCTGGCCCTCGTCCAGCAGCAGGACAGCCTCATCCCGCAGCTTCTCCAGAAGCTCGGCGTCGCCCTGCCGCGGCTCACCCAGGAACTCCAGGCGGAACTCGGGCGACGCGCCACGGTTTCCGGCGGCGGACAGCTGTACCCCAGCCCCGAGTTCCAGCAGATCCTCCAGGCCGCCCCCAAGGAGGCCACGAGGCTGAAGGATGACTTCACCTCGACCGAGCACCTGCTTCTCGCCCTGATCGACAAGGGTGGCACGACCCTCCGGAAGATCCTTTCCGGCGTCGGCATCAGCCGTGACGGCGTCCTCAAGGCCCTGGTCGAGATTCGGGGCAACCAGCGGGTCACGGACCAGAACCCCGAGGAGAAGTTCCAGGCTCTCGAGAAGTACGGACGCGATCTCACCGCGCTGGCCCGCCAGGGGAAGATCGATCCGGTGATCGGACGCGACGATGAGATCCGACGCGTGATGCAGGTGCTGACGCGGCGTACCAAGAACAACCCGGTCCTGATCGGCGAGCCTGGCGTGGGCAAGACGGCACTCGTCGAGGGTCTGGCCCGCCGGATCGTCAACGGGGACGTCCCGGAGTCGCTCAAGGACAAGAAGGTCATCGCCATGGACATCGGGGCGATGGTCGCCGGCGCGAAGTACCGCGGTGAATTCGAGGAGCGTCTGAAGGCCTTCCTCAAGGAAGTCACGTCGAGCGAAGGGAAGATCATCCTCTTCATCGACGAGCTGCACACCATCGTCGGCGCCGGCAAGGCCGAGGGGGCGGCTGATGCCGCCAACATGCTTAAGCCGCAGCTGGCCCGCGGTGAACTGCGCGCGATCGGTGCCACCACACTCGACGAGTACCGGAAACACATCGAGAAGGACCCCGCCCTGGAACGCCGCTTCCAGCCGGTCTACGTCGGCGAACCCAGTGTTGAGAACACCATCGCCATCCTCCGTGGACTTAAGGAGCGCTACGAGACCCACCACGGGGTCCGGATCCAGGACGGCGCCCTCGTCGCCGCCGCCACGCTGTCCCACCGCTACATCGCCGACCGTTTCCTTCCCGACAAGGCGGTCGACCTCGTCGACGAGTCCGCCTCGCGGCTCCGCATGGAGCTGGATTCCAAGCCCACGCCGATCGACCAGCTGGATCGGCAGATCATGCAGCTGGAGATCGAGCGCACCGCGCTGGCCAAGGAGAAGGATGCTGCAGCCCAGGAGCGCCTGAAGCGCCTCGAGTCCGAGCTGGCCAACCTCAAGGAGCGGCAGAGCCACCTCAACGCCCAGTGGCAGAACGAGAAGACCGCCCTCGATGCGGTCAGCGCGGTCAACGTCCAGATCGAGGAGGCCAAGACCCAGCTCGAGCTCGCCAAGCGACAGCACGATCTCGGGAAGGCGGCCGAGATCGAGCACGGGCGGATCCCCGAGCTGCAACGTCGGCTCGCCACCGCGGAAAAGGCCCTCAAGGAAATCCCCGGCGAGCAGCGCCTCCTCTCGCAGGAGGTGACCGAGGACGACATCGCCCGTGTCGTCGCCTCCTGGACCGGTATCCCCGTGACCAAGCTCCTTGAGGGCGAGCGGGAGAAGCTGGTGAAGATGGAGGATCGGCTCGCCGCGCGGGTCGTCGGACAGAAGGAGGCGGTGCATGCCGTGTCCAATGCGGTCCGACGCGCCCGGTCCGGGCTCCAGGATCCCCAGCGTCCGATCGGCTCGTTCATGTTTCTGGGACCGACCGGCGTCGGGAAGACCGAGCTCGCCCGCGCGTTGGCCGAGTTCCTGTTCGACGACGCCCAGGCCATGGTCCGCATCGACATGTCCGAGTACATGGAGAAGCACGCCGTCTCCCGTCTCGTCGGAGCGCCTCCGGGCTACGTCGGTTTCGAGGAGGGCGGACAGCTGAGCGAGGCGGTCCGACGTCGCCCCTACTCCGTGGTGCTCTTCGACGAGATCGAGAAGGCACATCCGGACGTATTCAACGTCCTGCTGCAGGTCCTCGACGACGGCCGCCTCACCGACGGGCAGGGGCGCACGGTGGATTTCAAGAACACCATCGTCATCCTGACCTCCAACATCGGGTCGCCGATCATCCAGGAGCATTTCCTCGACGGCCGCACCACGATCGGGGCGCGGCAGGCGATGGAGGACAAGGTGAAGGCGGAGCTCCGGAAGCATTTCCGTCCGGAGTTCCTCAACCGGCTCGACGACGTGATCATCTTCCACAGCCTCGACGAGGCGGAGCTGGCGCGGATCGTCGATATCCAGCTGGAGGGGGTCCGCAAGCGCCTCGCCCAGCAGCAGTTCACTCTCGAGGTGGACGAGGCCGGCAAGCGACTGCTGGCTCGGGAAGGCCACGATCCGCAGTTCGGGGCGCGTCCCCTCAAGCGGGCCATCCAGGAGAAGCTCCTCGATCCGCTGGCGACACGGATCCTCGCCGGCGACTTCAAGCCGGGTGATCGGATCCGGGTCACCGCCGGACGCGAGGACGAACTCGTGCTGGACCGGGAGTGACGGTTCACACGGGGCTGGGGAGGGAGTCCGGAGAGGGGCTCACACGGAGACGCAAAGACGCGGGGGAAGGACCTGAAGAGGACTTCTGGGGATTCGTGGCACGACGGTCGGTGGACATCCATGACCGTTCGTGACGGGATGCCCAACCCGAAGGCCCACCGAAGAGGTTCTTACCCTGGACTCTGCGACTCGGCTCGGACGCCGGGTGGGCAGGTGCCTCTGTGCCAAAGGGCAACGGTTGCCCAAGTACCCATCCCCGGTTCTCTTCCTCCGAGTCTTCGTCTCTCGGTGTGAGTCACTTCCTCGTCCCTGTGTGAGTCTCGTCAGGCGAGAATCCCGCGGATCACCTCGGGTTCGACCACGCCGGTCAGCTTCTGGTCGAGTCCGCCGTAGAAATAGGTCAGGCGCATCGGGTCCAGTCCCATGAGATGGAGGATCGTGGCGTGGAGGTCCCGGATGTGGTGCTTGTCGACGGCGGCCTCGTGACCAAGCTCGTCGGTCTCGCCATAACTGGTTCCGCCCCGGACACCGCCGCCGGCCAGCCAGTAGGTGAAGCCCTTGGGGTTATGGTCCCGTCCGCCCTTATCGCCCTGCGACAGCGCCTGTCGTCCGAATTCACCGCCCCACACGACGAGGGTGGAGTCGAGGAGTCCGCGTTGTTCGAGATCCTCGAGCAGCGCCGCGATGGGGCGGTCGATCTCCGGTCCGTGGATCCGGAGGTTTTCCTCGACGCCGTTGTGGGCATCCCAGTTCTGCTGCTGATGGCCGCCGCCGTGGTAGATCTGGATGAATCGCACTCCGCGCTCCACCAGTCGGCGTGCGATCAGGCATTGGCGGCCGAACGGGGCGGGTCCGAGGGCCAGCGGGTGGTCGTCGGGTTTCGACTCATGGATCCCGTAGCGTTCGAGTGTTCGGTTGGATTCGCGGGAGAGGTCGAGGGCGTCCGGGGCACTGCGCTGAAGCTGGAAGGCGAGTTCGTAGCTGGCAATGCGGGCCTGGAGTTCGGAATAGCCGGGACGGCTTGCCAGGTGGCCCGCATTGAGGTCGTTGAGGGTCGAGATGATGTCCCGTTGGGCGGCTGCCGGGGTGGCGTCGGACGGGTCCAGGTTGAGGATCGGGTTCCCGGCGGCTCGGAAGACCGTGCCCTGGTAGGCGGCCGGCATGAAGCCGCTCGACCAGTTGGCGGCACCGCTGATCGGTCCCCCCCGGGGATCCAGCATCACGACGTAGCCCGGTAGGTTGGCGTTCGACGAGCCGAGCCCGTAGGACATCCAAGATCCCATGGAAGGCCAGCCCTGCAGGACCCTCCCGCTGTTCATCTGGATCATTGCCGAACCGTGCGCGAAGGAATCGGCGTAGAGCGACTTCACCACGGCCAGCTTGTCCATGTGACCCGCGAGGTGCGGCAGGACGTCGCTGCACCAGAGACCGGACTGTCCGTGCTGTCGGAAGGTCCGCTTGGAGCCGAGAAGGGTCCCCGGTTTCACGTCGCGTCGGCGCTGCTCGAGCGAGGCGGTCTGCCCGTGCCGACGGTTCAGCTCAGGCTTGTAGTCGAAGAGGTCCATCTGGGACGGACCCCCGTACATGAACAGGAAGATGCAGGCCTTGGCCTTGGTCGGATGATGCGGCGGGCGGACCTGCATCGGATCCTGTCCCAGGGATCGTGCGACGTCGGTCCGGTCGAAGAACCCGTCGGCCTGAAGCAGGCTGGACAGGGCGATTCCGGTGAAGCCGGCCCCGAACTGGGCCAGGAAATCACGACGGGCACCGCAGCAGAGTCCTGCGCCAGGGGGGAGGGGGTCAGTCGACATAGGCCACTTCATTGAGGTTCAGGACCATTCGGCACACGGACTCGAGGGCCCTCCTCTTGGCCCAGTCGTCGGGGTGACGGCTCCAGAGGGGGACATCCGATCCGCCGTCGGTCCATCGGGCGTGATCGAGGCTCGCCGCAGCGCCCCACGCCCGCAGGCCCAGACCGCCGGTCGTGGGTGCCGTGCCCGGGAGGAAGGCTTGCAGCGTGGGTTCCGCAGCCCCGTCCAGGAAAACCCGGCAGTGGTCCCGGGTGAGGTGGAGTCGCAACGGGATCCGGTCGCCCTGCAGGGGGAGGTTCTCGCCGCGCGCCAGCGTTTCCTCGCCCTGGGGTGTGAGGCGCCGGATCCGGGCCCGTCCCTCGCGGGGTTCGATCACGAGTTCGAATCCGGTCTCGGGTTCGCCCGGCTTCGCCCCAGGGACGACCCGCCAGAGGACGCCGACCTGGGTGCAGGAGACCTGTGGAATCAGGTCCGCCCTGAATTCGCCTTCGACTGGGGTCACATCGGTTCGCAGCACAAACGGTCCACGACCAGCCTCGAGGGCCTTGTTGCCCTCGTATTCCCGGGGCCACCATCCCTTGTGCGACTGCCAACCGGGACCTGGCGGCAGGACGAACCGGTCCGCCGGCAGCGCCTGGAAGTACGGTGTCGACAGTGTGTCGGGGACATCCGGGATCACAACGAGACGCTCAGCGAGCTGTCGCCAGAGAGATTCCTGTCGGTCCAGAAACCGATCCAGCGCCTCGACTTCCTCGGGCCGGGGACGACGTCCGGTTGCACGATTCCAGATCCGCCCGAGCACCGCCGTGGACGTGGCGTCTCCCGACTCCTGGATCACGGCGCTGGCGAGGGCCGCAGCCTGTTCGTGGACGAATGTATCGTTCAACAGCATCAGCGCCTGTGTCGGCACGGTCGTGGTCGGCCGTTCTCCGAGGGGGGAGGTGGCATTGTTGTAGTCGAAGGTCTCGAACAGCGGGACCATCGAGGTCCGGCGCACGTAGGCGTAGACGCTCCGGCGTGCCCGGGCCCCTGCGGAGGACACTTCCCAGTCTGTGCCCGGACGCGATCCGCCCGCGAGCACCTCGCCGCTCAACGACGGGAAGAACCCGCGGCCGCCGGCGTCGAGGTTCAGCTCCCCGGAAATCGCCAGCAGGCTATCCCGGAGTGACTCCGCATCGAGCCGACGCAGGTTCTGGCGCCACAACAGCTCGTTGCCCGGGTCCTTGGCCAGGGCCTCGGGGGAGGTGGTGGCTGAGGACTGTTTCCAGGTGGCTGAGGTAAGGATGCGACGGTGGAGGGCCTTCACTGACCAGCCGTTCCGCATGAAGTCGGCGGCAAGCCAATCGAGGAGCTCCGGATGGGACGGCACGCTGCCGACGCGTCCGAAGTCCGTTGTGGTCCGCACGAGTCCGCGTCCGAAATGGTGGTGCCACACTCGGTTGACCATCACCCGCGCCGTAAGGGGATTCGAGGGGCTGGCAATCCAGTCGGCCAGTGCCTTGCGACGTCCCGAGGTCGAGCGGGATGTCCCACTGGCGGTCTGGGTTGGTTTTTGGACCGACAAGGTCCCACCCCCGGCGGCCCGAAGGGTGCCGGGAACGACCGGAGCGCCCGGCGACCGCGGATTGCCGCGTGCCAGCACGTGCACGTCCGGGGTGGAGTCGACCCGCTCGCGGGCCGCAAGGGCCCAGTCGAAGGGAGGGACCCGCTTCTGGAGCGCAGCGATGCGGTCCGCCAGCGACTTGCGGGTCGATTCCTCGGTGGCCGCTGCCTTCTCGGCTTCGAGGGCCTCCTTCTGCCGCTGCTGCTCGGCCCGCCAGGCGGTGATCTGTTCCGGTCCGGCAAGTGGCGCGAACAGAGGGGAGTCCAGTCCGTGAGCCCCAGTCTCACCAGTGCGAAGAGGCCGGAAGACCGAGAGGAGCGAGTAGTAGTCCTCCTGTGGGATGGGGTCGAACTTGTGGTCGTGACACCGCGCGCAGCCGACGGTCAGCCCCAGGAAGGCGGCTCCACTGGTGCTCACCATGTCGTCGAGCTCATCGAACTCGGCCTGCAGTCTGTCATCGGGCTCGTCGTCGTGTACCCCAAGCCGGAGGAACCCGGTGGCGATGACACCATCCTGCCAGGCCTGTCCGACCGACCCATCGGCCTCGCGGAGTTCGTCGCCGATCTCATCGCCGGCGAGCTGTTCCCGGATGAACCGGTCGTAAGAGGTGTCCTGGTTGAAGGCGCGGATGACGTAGTCGCGGTAGCGCCAGGACTCGGCCTTCTCGGCATCCCGTTCATAGCCGTTGCTCTGGGCGAACCGGGCGACATCGAGCCAGTGGCGTCCCCAGCGTTCCCCATAGCGGGGACTTGCCAGCAGGGCATCGACCTCACGGTTCCAGGCAATGGGTGACGGATCGCGCTCGAACCGGGCGACCGCCTCGGCGGTCGGCGGGAGTCCGACAAGGTCGAACCAGAGGCGTCGAATCAGCTCGGCCGGCTGGGCCTCAGGGTTTGGAATCAGGCCCTGGGTGTCGAGGCGCGCACGGATGAAGGCATCGATCGGATTCGAGGGTGTCGGGCCCTTTGGGATGGGGACGGAGGTGGACTTCACGGCCCCAAACGCCCACCAGTGGGTGGCGCCCTCGGATGCCGTGGCGCGGTGGGCGATGGGGCTCCAGAGTGCGGGAAGGAGTGCCGCGAGGATCACGGCCCAGAGCCTTTTTCCGCATCCTGTTGCGGTACAGGGTCGGAGGGAGTTTCCCGATGTGAATGCCGAACGCATCGAACCTCGAGATCATGGCCCGATTAGTGCGATACCTCAACGTCGGTCCTGACCCTGGAAGAAGCGCGGAAGGGATGGGATTCACACGGGGACGGAGAGATGCGGAGGAAGGCGAGGAGATAGGGGAGGAAAAGAGGAAGGGGAACGAGGTGGGGCAGGGCTCCTTGTGGCCGGACGCCGAAGGCGTCGAAGGGTGGGTGAGTTAGTGCCCTGCATCACGGGGTGCGGGAGCACCCATCTCCGGGAGGGACCGGGTTCCTCAGGTCCCCATCTGAACCCGCAAGCCCCGAGCCAACCTGCAGAATGAGTCGGGTTCCTCAGGGCGTTGGAAAATCCCATCAGCCGTCACAGGACCGCAACCTCCAGGAAATCCAGATGGGGCCGTGGCGGAGCACAGCCCTACCTTGATTATTCTCTGTTCTCCGCGTCTCCGCGTCTCCGTGTGAGTTCCTGTCTTCCGCTCCGCGTTTCTGCCGACCCAGAGGATCTATTTCCCGTCGGGTTTCTGCTGCGCCTGCGCCTTTTCCCGGCCCCGGACCATCCAGTCCCAGAACGCCTTGCGCCACTGTGCGACCCGCTGCTTCTCGGCATCCGTCTCCGCCAGCGCCTCCGCCTTCTGGATCAGCCGCCCCAGTTCCTCCATCCGTTCCGCGGTGCCGAGCCGTTCCCAGGCCACCTTCTTCCAGTCGATCCCCCCGGTGCGCAGATACGGGGCTGGATAGTTCTTCGGGTCGCAGGCGATCTCCTCCAGTCGCCGGTAGAAGCGGTTCATCGGCTTCCCCGCACGACCGAAATACAGCCGGAAAAACTCATCGATCGTAGCGTCCACATCCGTCGTGGGATCGTCCCAGACCTTCGTCATCACATACTGCTCGAGCTGGTCCTGCTCCCCGCACTCGAAGATCCCCCGGATCCCGTCCTGGAGGAACCTCCGCATGGCCTTTGCGGTGTCGTGCACCATGACGTGCGGGAAGCACCCGAAGCCGTCGATGAGCGCCGGTTCCATCGGATGGTGGTAGTAGACCCACAGAAACATCGGGGCCTTCGTCTTGCGCCGCCACGCTTCGTAGAAGTCCAGATCGTTGGCCGTCATCCCCGGATGGACCGGGTAGTAGCAGGTGTGCAGACAGGGCGAGACCGAAACGTTGGGTTCGATATTAAAGCTGGGCGGCAGCGCGTACGACCAGTAGGCGAGGGTGGCGATGTATTTGTCGGGGTGGGTCTTCCGCACCTCCCGGGCGATGGCGTTCACGAAGGAGAACCAGTAGTCGCTGATCACGCCGTCGCTGAAGAACCCGGTCTTCCGTCCCTCGCCCGGTTTCCGGGCCGCCTTGCAGGCGTCGCAGTTGCAGAGGCGCAGGGTGTCGTCGGGCACCACCGCGAAATAGTCCCCCAGCGCCTTCCAACCCTCGGGGAGCTGTCCCTTTCCGTCGAAGTAGTCCCGGGCTGTCTGGACCACCTCCTCGACCAGTCTCGGATTCGTGTAGCAGAGCTGGCCGAGCTGGGTGCCGGCGTCCTTGGGTTGGTAGTCGGGATGATGGAACCGGCCCTTGATGGTGCGGGGATAGAAGGTGTGGTTCGCCGACCAGGGTTCGCCGCCCTGACGGGTCCTGCGCCAGTGCAGGTGGACCTGCTCTCGGGTGAACTGTCCCCATTGGTTCTGCAGGAACGGCCAGCTGCCGCTGGGCAGGGCGCTGCGGTGCTTCAAGGCGGGGGACCGGCGGAGGTCTGAACCCTTCACCGAAAGATTGGGCTGCCTCGGGAGGACGATGTTCAGAGGGGCCGGCCCGTACCATCTGACGCCGCAGAAGCGTTCGAGGAAGTCGTAGGCGGCCAGGCAGGTGCCCTGGTCGTCATAGAGCCCGGGCAGTTCCAGAGGAGGCTTGCCGTCGGCCGGCAAACCCAGCGCGGTCGCGTAGTGGATGCGGTGGCGGGTATCGTCGAGATTTTCACCGGTCATGGGCCGTCCCTCCACCTTCCGGTTGGCCTCGGTGTCCTCCCAGTCGCGTCCGATCAGCACCACCGTCCGCGGCCGGAAGGCGATGAGGTATTCCTGCGGCTTGAAGTCCATCCCGCGGAACCCGAGCTCCCGGGTCCGGGCGCTCTCGCCAACCAGGATGCGCGAGCCCTCAACAGGGGTGTCGTCCGACACGATTGGCAGTGTCGCACCGGAGATCTTCAGGACATGGGACTGGATCTCCAGAGCGGCGAGCCGTGCAGATGGCGAGGGCCTTGCGGCGGTCACGATGGAGCAGGCTGGCTTGCCGTCGCGGGTCAGGCGAAGCGTGGCGTCGGCCTCGATGCGGGACGGGATGCCCAGAATGCCGAGAAGCAGGAGGATCCAAGGGCTTGTGATGCGAGAGTGCATGGCGAGTTGGGGGGGAGATAATGCGGGAAATCGTGTGTGGGACGGTACCAATGCCGGAGCGTCGGGGAAGCGCGTTGACAGACCGTGGGACCCGGTCGACGTGGCGCCCATCCAACGACATTCACCGTTCGAATTCCGTGGGGCGTTCGCTACTGTCACCACGTGGTGCGACTGGATCGGTCCTCGTCTGTTACCCGCGGCAGGACCCGCGGGGGTGTGCTGCCGGCTTTCCTCGGCATGCTCGTCCTCGCCTTTGGGCTGGTGCCGGAAGTGCTCGCCCAGGACAGCCCCACGGTCACCGCAACCCGGACGGCGGATGGCCGCATCCGGGTCGGCAGCACGGACCTTTCGGGTCGACTCCAGCTCCTGGAGCGCAGTCCGGATCTCCGGACCTGGTCCGAGGCCGCGCGGACCCTCCAAGGGTTCGACGCCTTCCCAATTCCCGGGGCGGACGCCACGACCGGGTTCCTGAGAGTCCGATCGCGGGCCGCGGAGCCGACCGACGATTGGAAGAACCAGATCCGTTTCCCAGAGGATCCGTTCCTGTCGGTGCCGGGCGATCCCTCCAGCGGCGGGTTCCGCTGGCTGAAGTTCACCCTGCGACTCGACACGCCGAGCCTTGTGTATTTCCAGGACAGCACCCGTCAGCCCTTCCACTACGGATTTATCCGACAGCGCCTCCCCGGATTCGAGGGGCTGTCCCCGGAGGCGGTGGATGCGGTTTCGCTCCGGAACAACGGTCAGCGACTCGTGCTGGGAGCCATCCTGCTGCCGGAGGATGCCGGGTTTCGGGAGATCGGAATCCAAATCATTGGCCGGGAGGCCTTCCCGGTGGATCGGGTCGTGGAATGGCTGGACCAGGTCCGTCAGGCCCTCGTCCTCCCCGAGGGCTGGACGGTCCGCTATGTCCCGACCGTCGAGCAGGAGACCCTTGGTCCTACAGACCTCCTCCGGTTCGAGGCGGCAGGATTTCCGGTCACCTCCGTTTCGCGCTGGATCCGCAGGGACGAAGTCTACAGTTCGGGCTGGGCGCACGGTCGGATCCGATTCGTGCCGGCGACGGAGATCCAGGCGGCGTTCGTCGCAGGCCGACTCCGTCCGGAGGATCTCCTCCTGACCGATGCGGTGCCGGCGGAGATTCCCGTCGTGGCGGGCACGATCACCCTGAGCCCTGCCACCCCCAATTCCCACGTGGCGCTCCTTTCGCAGTCGTTCGGCATCCCATTCGTCCACGTCGCGGACCCGGCCCGTCAGGCGGAGCTGCGGTCGTGGGAAGGGCAGGAAATCCTGATGGTGGCGGGTTCCGACGCCGGAGGGGATGCGATCCGGTGCGTCAACGTGGAGGGCTACCTCACGGAGGGACAGAAGGCAGTGTTGGCCAAGGCCAAGGCACCGGCCCGCCTCGCTGTGGTCCCGGTGGAGCGCCGCGGAGTGATTCATGTGCCGGCCGAGGGCCTCAAGCCGGAGGACCTCCGTCATGTCGGAGGGAAGGCGGCGAACTACGGTACCTTGGTGCGGTCGGTACCGGACCATGCACCGCGTCCGGCCCTGGCCTTCACCTTCGATCTCTGGATGGACTTCCTCGACCAGACCCTGCCCGGGGGGAGGACGCTTCGGGGGACCATCGCCGATCGGCTCCAGGGGCATGTCTTCCCGCCCGATATGGCCCGGCTTTCGGCGGACCTTGCGGCGATCCGACAGCTGATCCGGGACGGAGCGGACTTCTCCGCGGCGCAGAAGCAGGCAATTGTGTCGGCCCTGGGGACGGTCCACTCCGGCGGGAACCTGCGGTTCCGGAGTTCCACCAACGTCGAGGACAGCGAGCAGTTCTCCGGGGCGGGGCTTTACGACAGCTACAGCGGATGTCTTCTGGATGATACGGATGGCGACGCGGCGGGACCGTCCCGGTGCGATCCGACGGAAACGGGGGAACGCGGGGTGTTCCGGGCGCTGCGGCGCGTGTACGCGAGCTTCTACAACGACAACGCCTTCCTGGAGCGGCTGCGTCATGGCGTGGAGGAGTCCACGGTGGGCATGGCGGTGCTGGTGCACCGATCGTTTCCCGATGAGATCGAGACGGCCAACGGGGTGGCGACGTTCCGGGTGACCGCGGCGGGTTCCCGGGAGGCCCTGGCCTACAGCGGCGAACTGGTACTCCAACCCGGCGCAGAATCGGTCGCGAATCCCGACCCCGCCTCTCGGCCGGAGGTCATCTCCGTCTCACGGACCCCTGGCTTGGCGCCAAAGCTGAGCGTCACACGCCGGGCCGGCCGGGTGCTGCTCGGCGGCACCGTGCTGGAGTGGACCCGTGGCTACGACTCACTCGTGGAGGTGCTGGAGTCGGCAGTCCTGGCGTTTGCCCAGGCCCGGCCGGGTCGGGACACTCTCGCGTTGGACCTCGAGTTCAAGCGGGTCGCCCCAGGAAGCCTTGTGGTGAAGCAGATCCGCGAGATCCCGTCGAATCCGGCTGGCACCCGTCCGCCGCCCTTCACGCTCTCGGAATCGGCCGCCTTTGAGGTCTTTCAGCACCACGGCAAGGACCTGTTTGCCAACCATCGACTCAAGTCCCTCTGGCGCTTCCCAAGTCTCGTGTTCGCCGGGGAACCCGGGGCCGCCGGGTTCGACGTGCTCGTAGATCTGACCCATCACGATGGGACCTCGATCCGGAGACGGTCGGGTCGCATCGGATCGTTTCCGGGAGCCAGTATCGCGGCCTCCGGTTCCACAGTGACGTACCGGTGGAACTGGCCGGACGGGGACCTTCGCGGGGCGTACACGATCGTGGCGACCTTTCCAAAGCCACCGGATCCCAGGCAGCCGTTGTCGTGGGTCGATGCGCTGCAGGTGGACCTCAAGGCGGCGTACGGGACGCCGCAGCCGGCCTTCGATGCCCAGGGAGTCCGGAAGACGGTGACCTCGGAATCGACCCGGCTCGTGCCGTTGTCCCGGATCATCACGGGATCACTGCCGCGTCAGCGCACGGTCCAGAAGGGCCGCGTTTCGGTGGCGACCGACTACCTGTTGTCATTCTTGAAGTTTGGCTATCCGGGGATCGGCATCTACGACACGAAGAGCTGGCCGCTGGTGGAGTGGCGGGGGACGACGCTCACGGGGTTCACCCGGGAGCCGATCCATCTGACGGGACCATTCTCGCAGACCTACGATTCGATCCGACACAACTTCTCCGAGAGCTTCCTCTTCGATCCTGGCCTTGATCCTGCCGTTTCGTCCGGGGTGTTGGCGGAACTGCGGTCGGCCAACATCCGGCGGATCCGACTGGAACACGGCGAGTTCAATGGCAGCGAGATCTGGATCGAGGGTTGGGATGGGACGGTGCGGAAAGGCCGGTGAGGGGAGGGGGTGCCCAGGGAAGCAAGCGGAAGGGACTCACACGGCGACGCCAAGACGCGGAGGAAGAACCAGGGACTGGGTGGTTCGACGGGCAGAGGCCTGGGGCGGGACTTCGTTTCCGAGGCCAAAGGCCTTGATGGGTGGGTGATGCAGTGCCCTGCATCACCGGGCGCGGGGGCGCCCATTCCGGATGACCTCCGTGTCGTCTCCATCTTCGCCGCGAGGGTGGAGTTCATCGAGCAGACGTGCTGGGATCCTCTGACGCGTGGGTCGGTACTGTCCCCCTTACGGGTGCGCCACGCGCAGCGGGTTGGGATGGGGCCGTGGCGGAGCACAGCCCTACCGTCTCTGCTCCGTGTCTCCGCGTCACCGTGTGAGTCCCTCTGCCCTCTGGAAAACCAAGGATAACCCAAACAAAAACCCGCATCCTCGCGGGGAGGATGCGGGTGGATTCAGGAACCCCTCTGGATCACCAGGCCTTGGCCACGCCCGGCATCGGGATCTCATAGTTCCCGTCGGCGTCAGGCAACGCCTTCATCTTGGCGTTCCACGAGAGCTCGTCGGGGAAGTAGCTGAGCTGGGACTTCAGACCCTCGTCCCAGGTGATCTCCTTGCCGGAGTAGGTGGCCATGCGGCCGAGGATGGACGTCATGGTGGAGTGGGCGCCGTAGAAGCCCTCGTTATACGGGGTGTTCTTGCGGATCGCCTCGAACAGGTCGTCGTGCTCCTGCTGATAGGGGTCGACCGACTTGCCGCGATAGCGCCATTCCTGGCCGCCGGTGGGGCGGATGAGCTTGCTGCCGACGGCGCTGGTGCCCTTGGTGCCAATGGCGTGCTCGTTGACCTCGCTCCAGCATCCCGGCTGATGACGGCACTGGCTGAAGCAGATGCTGCCGTCGGGGTAGGTGAACTCGACCATGTGGTGGTCGTAGATCTGGCCGTAGCGCTTGTCGGTCAGCACCTGGCGTCCGCCCATGCCGCGGGCCTTCACCGGATGGGCGTTCTTGACCCAGTTGGCGACGTCGAGGTTGTGGATGTGCTGCTCGGCGATGTGGTCACCGCAGAGCCATACGAAATAGTACCAGTTGCGCATCTGGTACTCCATCTCGGTCTGGTCGGGCTTGCGGGGGTTGACCCAGACGCCGGCGTCGTTCCAGTACACGCGCTGGGCGGTGATGTCGCCGATGGCGCCATCCTGGAGCTTCTTCACGGTCTCGATGTAGCCCGGGTCGTGATGGCGTTGGAGGCCGACACCGACCTTGAGGCCCTTGCGGTTGGCCTCCTCGGCGGCGGCGAGGAACTGGCGGACACCGGGGGCGTCGGTCGCGACCGGCTTCTCGGCGAAGACGTGCTTGCCCTGCTTGATGGCCTCGGCGAACTGCATCGGACGGAATCCGGGAGGCGTGGCGAGGATGACGACGTCGGCGGCGGAGATCGCATCCTTGTAGCCCTCGAAGCCAACGAACTGGCGTTCCTTGGGGACATCGACCTGGGATCCCTTGGCCTCCTTGAGACCGTTGAGGGCCCCCTGGAGGCGGTCGGGGAAGGCATCGGCCATGGCGACGAGCTTCGTGCCCGGGACGCTGAGGGCCTGGGCGGCGGCGCCGGATCCGCGGCCGCCGCAGCCGACAAGCGCGATCTTGAGCGTGTCGCTGCCCTGGGCGAAGGCGAAGCGGCTGGCCGACAGGGCGCCGGCGGTCGCGACGGTGGAGGACGAGATGAAACGACGCCGGGTGACCGGCATGATGTTCGAGGTGGGATTCATGAGAATGGACGGATTCGGAGGGTCGACGTGAGGGCACTCGCCCGGATTCAAACCAGCCGGTCCGCGTTTGGGATGGTGTGAGGGTGAACCGACCGGACTCTGGTCGGCAAGCGTGGAGCCATTCGGACCCAACGCGCGAAACTTGGCCTCGAACCCGACAGGTGCACGGGGCATCGTCGGTCGACACCGATTCATCAATCCCGTGGAGTCCGCGAGTCCCCCCCCGGTCCTCCAGTCCTGCAGTGATATCCATGTCTCCCCTGAAGGAGCTCCCAACCGGTCTCCGTGCATGCTGTCGCGGACTGTTGACCTTGCTCGGAGGCCTGCTGGCCGCGGGTGGGGTTGGTGCGGCGGTTGGGTCTGGCGACGAGAGCCTCGAGGTCTTCTCGCTGGCGCAGGGGCTTTCCATGACTCGCAACGACGGCACGTCGATGTGGACGTTCCAGGTCGGGGATCCCTCCAGCCTCCGGTTCCTCTCCGCATCTGGACGGGACGCCAACCAGCTGTGGGGATCCGACTTCGCCGCGCCGCCCCCGATGTGGGCCGATGCCGAAGGCTACTGGGGCATCGGTCGGAACGATTCGGGCATCGCGCAGATCTCCACCCGCAACGGCACCACGTGGTCGCCTGGCGAGGTGCTGCTGCATCCGAAGGGCGGCGAGGGCTCTTCCGGGCTGGTGATCGGGTGGACCGCTCCCCGGGCCCTTGTTCTCGACCTCCGCCACGCCTTCGGCCTCGCGGCCCAGGGAAGCGATGGAGTGGGCCTCAGGGTCCTGCGCTGGAGACCAGCCGGGTCTGAGGAACTCGTCGCGCTCCCCAACATCGGACCCGGCATCACCAACCAGCTCAATGGCCTGAGGGTGCAGGCGGGGGACCGGATCCTCTTCCGCATCGATACGGCCGGGGATCCCGGAGGCGATATCGTCCGGGCGGACATCCGGATGACCGCTCGGAAACCGGGCGCGGGTCCGGCATACGGGGTCGAGCCGTCCGAGGTCCGTGTCGCGGTCGGAAGCGACTTCACGCTCACCGCCGTTGCCGATGGGGCCACTGACGCGATCCAGTGGAGCAAGGACGGAACCCCGATCCCGGGCGCCACCGGTCGGACCTTACGGCGGGCGGGCTGCATGCCTGCCGATGCGGGAAATTACTCGGTGTCCCTTGGCGGAACCGTCTCAGAACCTGTTGCCGTGAGGCTCAATCCGAAGCCGTCGCTGCCAGAGCGGTTCCCGTCACCGGTCCCGCGTCGCATCTACCCCGACACCCTGGCCGCGCAGGAAGCCGAGCTGCAGACGGATCCGCTGATGCAGCGCTTTGCGGCGTCACGGCTACGCCTCGCCGCGGATCGGTTCCGTCCGACCTACCATTTCGTCAGTCCCGAGAGCCAGATGAACGATCCGAACGGACTGTGCTTCTGGCAGGGACGCTGGCACTTGTTCTACCAGGCCTATCCGCCCGACGAATTTCCCTCGCCCCGGGACATCCCGAAGCGTCGCCAGCACTGGGGTCATGCCGTGAGCGAGGACCTGGTCCACTGGCGCGATCTTCCGTACGCCATCCATCCCGGAATCGAGCGGATGTGCTTCTCCGGGAGCACGCTGGTCGAATCGAACCGCGTGATTGCCTACTACCCCGGGATCGGTGCGGGCCAGATGGTGGCGATCGCGAAGGATCCCCTCCTGCTGAACTGGGAGAAGCTCGGAGGCAAACCGGTGAAGGGACCGTCCGGCGATTCCTGCCTCTGGAGGGAAGGCGACACCTACTATGGACTCGTGGGGGATGGACTCGTGGCTTCGCGCGACCTGATCGAGTGGTCCAGCCTCGGGAGTCTGATCGAGGACAGCCCCTTCCCGATGGGCGATGCCTCGGCCTGCCCGAACTTTGTCCCAATCGGCGGACGGCACCTGTTCCTGTCCTTCAGCCACACCTTCGGAGGGCAGTATCTGCTGGGGGATTACAACACCGGGACCCACCGCTTCAAACCCACCGACAAGGGACGGTTCAATCACGGACGCGTCTCCCCCGGTGGTGTCCATGCCCCCTCGGCGGCAGCGGATGGGCAGGGTGGGGTGATCCACCTCCTCAACATCAACGACGGTCGGCATGACGACGAGTGGGACCAGATCCTCTCCCTGCCGCAGCAGCTCACCCTTGGGGCCGACCGCCAGCTGCGGATCGCGCCGGTTGCCGCGCTCGCCTCGCTTCGGCGGGATCACCGGACCGTGACCGAGACCCGGCTGCCGGCGAACCGGGAGATCGTGTTGAAGGGCATCCGGGGCAACTCGATGGAACTCGCGCTCGAGATCGATCCGAAGGAGGCGCGGACCGTCCAGCTCAACATCCTGAGGTCGGCCCACGCCGAGGAGCAGACCACGATCACCTACTTCAACTTCGGTCGGAAGCTCAGCATCTGGTACGACACCCCGGCGGTGATCGCCCTCGATGGCACCCGGTCCAGCACCCTGCCGGAGGTGTGGCTCCGGCCTCCGGAGCAGACGGAGGTGGAGCGCCGGGCCGAGGATTCCCAGGGCGGTCCGCTGAGACTGCGGGTCTTCATCGACCGCAGTGTGGTGGAGGTCTTCGTCAACGGCCGACACTATCTCGCCCAGCGTGTCTACCCGGGACGTCACGATAGTCTGGGCGTCTCCCTGCGGGCCCAGGGACAGGATGCGGTTCTGAAGCGGCTCGACGCCTGGCAAATGACTCCCGTGTGGCCGGTCGATTGATCGGGTCGGAACCGATCGTCCGCGGGGTGGGTTGTATGGATCCGTGGACTTCCAGCCCTGATCGATCAGACTCCCGAGGCGGACCTCTTCCATGAATGCTTCCAACGCCGACACCACCCGGGGCCGGGGTTCCCGCGGGATGCGGACGCTGATTTTCACGGCGATTGCAGGGGTGGGTCTCCTCCTCGCGGTTCCGGTCGGACACCTGGCCCGGACGATTTGGCGGGATGCACCGCCGGGTGGGTTTGCGGTGCCGGAGCGGCATGCGGACGACATCAGCCGGCTGAATCTCACCCCGGTGGCCGAGGTGTGGCGGATTCCGGAGGACGGGGTCGAGGCGGAGTCGCAGCTCCGGGACCTGCTGGCGAGGGCCCGGTCGTCCGGGAAGCGCGTGTCCATCGCCGGGGCCCGACACAGCATGGGCGGACACACGATCGCGCCCGACGGCATCGTGGTCGATATGCGGCCGTTCCGTTCCATCCGGATCGACCCCAACCGGAGACTCCTCACGGTTGGAGCGGGGGCGTACTGGACCGATGTCCTGAGGCGCGCCGACGCGCTCGGTCTCTCGGTGGGCGTGATGCAGTCCGACAGCGCGTTCTCGGTGGGCGGCTCATTGAGCGTGAACTGCCACGGGTGGCAGTTCGGCAGCCCGCCGATCGCGTCGACCGTTGAGTCGTTCCGCCTGATGCGGGCGGATGGAACGGTGGTGCGGTGCAGTCGGACCGAGAACCCGGAGCTGTTCTCCCTCGCCCTGGGAGGATATGGACTCTTCGGAATCCTCCTCGATGCCGAGATCCGGCTTGTCCCCAACGTCCGGCTTCGGCTGGTCCAGGAACAGGTGCCAACGGCGGCGTCAGGACCAATCCTCGACCGGCTGGCGGGGGAACCGCGTCCGGCCCTGGTCTACGCGCGGTTGAACCTGACGCCCGGGGATCGCTTCGGGACCGTGCGGGCCAGCGCCTACTTCCCGGACACCAACGGTCCGATCCCGGTGTTGGTGGAGCCTGTTTCGTCGACGCTGGACCGTGCGATCTTCCGGGGATCGGCCGGGAGCGACTTCGGGAAGTCGCTGCGGTGGTTCGCGGAGACCCGGATCCAGCCGCTGCTGCTGCCGGAGGTCGTCTCGCGGAACCGTCTGCTGATCGAGACGCCGGACTGGTATCTGAACCGGAATACGAACACGACGGACATCCTCCACGAATACTTCCTGCCGCGGGCTGTGGCCCTGCGGTTCCTGGACGAGGCGGATCGCATCCTCACGCGTCATGGGGGGGATCTGCTGAACACGACGGTCCGGGACGTCGCCGAGGATCGGGACACGGTCCTGCGGTACGCGCGGGAACCCGTCATCGCCTTCGTGATGTTCTTCAACCAGGAGCGCAGTCCCCAGGGGGAGGTCGCGATGCAGGCCATGACCCGGGAGTTGGTCGAGGCCGCGTTGTCCCTCGGCGGCTGCTACTACCTACCGTATCGGCTCCATGCCACGCCGGCACAGTTCCATCGGGCCTATCCCGAGGCGCGACGGTTTTTCGAACGGAAACGGGTCCATGACCCGGGGGAACTGTTCCAGAACCGGTTCTACCAGACCTATGGCCGTCCGGAGCCATGACCTTGGCAGGGGCAGGGAACTCACACGGTGACGCGGAGACACGGAGGAAGAATACGGAGGACGAGCGGGAAACTGGAGGGGTCACTGGGTCTCGAGCCCCAGGTCGAGGGACATTCCCGAGGCCGGAGGCCTCGATAGGTGGGTGATGCAGTGCCCTGCATCAGCGGGCGCAGAGCGCCCATTCGAGGTAGGGATGACCTCCGTGTCGTCCCCATCTTCGCCGCGAGGCGTGAGCAATCCGGTTGGTTGGGCCGGGATCCCCTGACGCTGCAGACGATCCCGTCCCCCTGCACGGGTGTGTCACGCGTGGCGGATCGAGATGGGGCCGTGGAGGAGCACAGCCCTACCGGCATTCCATCTGTCGCTGTGTTCCTCCACTTTTCCTCCGCGACTCCACGTCCCCGTGTGAGTCCCTTCACGGAGGAAGAACGCGCCTCAGACGTTGAAGTCGGGTCCCAGGTAGATCTCGCGGGCCCTGGGGTCGTTTGCCAGGAAGTCGGCCGATCCCTCGCAGAGGACCTCGCCCTTGTGGATGATGTAGCCGCGGTCGATGAGCTTGAGGGTCTCCCGGACGTTGTGGTCGGTGATCAGGATCCCGAGCTTCCGCTCCTTCAGCCGGCGGATGATCTTCTGGACTTCGTGCACGGCGATGGGGTCTATGCCGGCGAAGGGCTCATCAAAGAGCATGAGACGAGGGCCGGTGACGAGGGCCCGTGTGATCTCAAGCCGCCGTTTTTCGCCGCCGCTCAGCTGGTAGGCATGGCTCTTGGCGAGCGGGGTGAGATCCAGTTCGTCGAGAAGGTATTTCAGCCGGGTCACACGCTCCTCGCGGCTCCCCTCGCAGGTCTCGAGGATGGCCAGGAGGTTCTGTTCGACGGTGAGTTTGCGGAACACGCTGGGCTCCTGGGTCAGGTAGCCAATGCCCTTCCGCGCCCGCAGATGCATCGGGAGACGGGTGATGTCCGACTCCTCGAACGACACCCGGCCGGCGTCGGGCTTCACCGCGCCGACGATCATGTTGAAGCTGGTTGTCTTGCCGGCACCGTTGGGACCGAGCAGGGCGACGATCTCGCCGGCGTCCACATGGATCGACACCCCGTTGACGACGCGACGTCCCTTGTAGGCCTTGGCCAGGCCCTCGACGGTCAGCAGGCGATTCGTGTCGGCCATGGGATCAGGGCTTGGAGGCGGGCCGATTGAGGTCCGTGGCGCCCTTTGGGAGGGCGGTGGGTTTGATGACCATCCGGAAGTGCCCCTTGGCATCGAGCTTGTCGTTGGCGCGGTCGAACGTGATCACGTCGGCCTTGAACGACCCCTCGGTCCGCTCCACCCAGGGTTGGCCGAAGGCCGGTGTGCCGGTGAGGGTCACGAAATCGTTGGTACCCGAGTAGACGGCGAGCGCGGCGTACACGCGGTTGGTCGCACCGCTGCGGATCGATGAGGTGGTGTTGGTCGATGCGACCTCGGTGAAGGTCATCACGACCTTGTTGCTGGCGATCAGTCGGTCGATCTGGTCGGTACCCGGAATGAGTCGGATCCGGAGATCATCGCAGTCGAGATCCATGCCACCCGGATAGCGGAACTTCACATTGCCGGAGAAGTGGTAGAACCCCTCCCGGAGATCGAGCGCGCCCTGGTCGGCGTCCAGTGTGCCCTCGCCGATGGACTGCTCGGCGGCGGTGAGAGGGAGAGTGAGGGCCAGGAGGGCGATCAGTGGGAGACGGGCGGCGGTCATGGGCGGCTCAGCAGGGAGGAGGATCGGGTGGAGAGTCGGAAGGTGGCGTGGACGCGGTTGGAGAGGACGAGGCGCTCGGCCTCCTGGTCCCACTGGAATCCGACCCCGCTCAGGGTGAAGGCCCCGCCGGCCTGGGTGATCGACACCGGGCCTTCGGAGGTGATCTGGCGGGTGGAGAGGTCCAGAACGCATTCCGGCGCGGATCCCTGGAGGTTGGGCACGCCCTCGGACGTATAGGTCTCGAGGCGGAAGTCCTTCACCTTGACGACGGTGACGGACAACGGCTTGTGCTCAGAGCCGGTGAAGAGGGCCACGGTCTTTCCGGCCTTCTTGTAGGGGAATGAGAATCCGGACGCGGCGGTTGAGCCAGCGGGCGACTGGGCATGACCCAGGCCGAGGAGCAGGGCGACGGCCCCGAGGATGAATGGAAGATACCTCACGAAACGTGGCTAGATGCTAGGGAGTCGAGGGGGTGAGGCAAGACGTGACCCGGGAGGTGGACCGAGAAGTTCGGTCAGCTCAAGGCGCGGGAGACGGCGGGAGAGGGGGATCATACGGTGAAGCGGAGGGTCGGAGGGGAGACTGCGGAGGTTGAGGAGGGAAGAGGGGGGGGCGTTTTTCGCCAGGCGGTGGGTAAGGCAGCGCCCCGCAACACGGGTTGCGGAAGCCCCCATGGGAAATACAACGCCAATGACGTTGAGGCCCTGAGCCCAGGGTTGATCCGAGGAACGAGGACCTACTCTGGGGTCTGGATCGGGATGGGGAACAACCGCGACGCCGTTGCGCCATGGGGGTGTGGCCGCAAAGACCGCGACGATCAGAAACCCGTCGATGGGGCGGGCCGCAACCGCGTTGCGGGTGGAATGAGGTTGGGAATAGGCAACCCAGGGTAGCCTCACAGGCTCGGCAACCCTGGGGTGGGAGGCGGAATCCCGTTGGGATTGGGGACCTGACCGGGAGGCGTTGAACATCAACGCTCGAGCAGGCCCGAGGCCTCCGAGCCTGCACGGTGGATCCAGTTGGTGGAGGCGGCGGGAGTTGAATCCGCCCGTGATCTCCAGAAAAGCCAATAAATCCGCTGTTTGCTGGGGTTTTTGGAGACCGTCGATGAATGGAGATGAAGCCTGATACGGTCCTCGCTGGTGGAAATGGGTGGAAAACCCCGAGGTCACAGCGGAGAGGTCTCCTAAACGGAAGTTCGGTACCGGGGCGAGGGTGCCTCAGCCGTCGTGGGAACTACCGCTGCTGATCGTGAGTCGATGGATCGGCTCAATGAGACGAAGGTGAAGTGCCCCTATCGATTTCGACCTTCAGGGTGCCTTGCCACTCCCTGGGAAACCTGTGATGTGGATGGACCGGGTTTGATTTCGGCGCAGAGGCCAGAAACGGTCGTTTCGAGGGCTGTGGCGATCCGATGGAGGATCAGGAAGGTCGGGTTCCGGCTTCCGCGCTCAATCTGACCGCAAAACGTCACCGAGATACCGGCGCGCTCAGCCAAGTTCTCTTGGCTCAAACCGAGCCTCCGGCGTGCCAGCAGGATCTGGTTGCCCAGATCCGCAAGAACTTGGACGCGATTCACCAGTACGAAGCGTCCCAGCTGTGCTTACGTTCCGAACAGTAACGATAGTTACTATTTTTCTCCCAACGATACGCACTCGCAGCTATTGGTTCCTTATCAGATTCCCCCTGTGAAAACCGACCCTCCGCAGCCGCCGCCCGTCATTCCCGCTTACACCCATTCCCAATCCCCTCGGCCCAGCAGTGCTGAACCCAAGATGAAGCGTTCCGCTTCTTGGCTTTGTATGGTCCCCATGATTGTAGCGGGCCTTTCGGGGGCCTCGGCTCAGACCGCCAGCACCTTCAACGCATACTGTCACTCCGTTGCGCTCAGGCCTGCGAAGACGTCTTGGGGGACGACCATCGTCTTTTCGACGCCTAAAGGGACCTCCTACCCATACTTCGATGTTGTCGCCAATGATATCATCGCAGGGAACGAGCTGCGGCCGTTGCCGAACGTCGCGCAAGGCTATGAGGCCGGATACGGTGTCAGGCAGTCGGGGCAGTTCGTCGAATACGGCGTTGCAGTCATGGAGATTCCTGCGACCGATTCAGATGGGAATGGGGTTCCCGACTTTGCGCAGGTGGACAGCGGCATGGGTGGGACGTTTTCCGGAACCATCAATGCTTACGGGCCGAAGCCGTATACGGCGAAGCTCGTGTTCACGATCTCGAGAGCTGCTGGAGCCGCGACCGGCACCTACAACGCGTTTGCCGTCGTTGGCGGCCAAACCATTTTCTACGACGGCGAAAGCGTCGTCAGCTCGGCGTCAGGTACGGTCACCTACAACCCCTCGAAGGCGCTGATTGCGTTGGGTGGGGTCCTGTCCGGGGAGTTAGGGGCCTCCTTGGCGATCTCGGCGGTGGGCAACTACTCGATCAAGTCTGGGAACGTGGTGCTTAGCTCCATGCCCATCAAGACACCGGCTGGGAATCTGACGACCTTGGCGACAACCCTGTCACGGGTGCCGGGGACACTCCGGTTTCGCGGGAGCCTCAGCCTCGTAGACGGAAACCTTTCCACATCGTGGCCGGATTACACTCGGTGGACCCTTGAGATCGGCGATGCAGACGTGAACCAAAATGGGGTGCCCGACATCGCTGAAGGATTTGTTCTAGCGCCAACCATCACTTCGCAGCCTACCGCAACAAACGTCACCGAGGGGCAGACGGCGACCCTTTCGGTAAATGCCCGCGGGAGTGCGCCAGTGACCTACCAGTGGAGGTTCAAGGGCAGTGAAATCATCTGTGCTACATCCGACACCCTCACCATCAATACCGCACGGCTATCGGACGACGGAGACTACGCGGTCGTCGTCAGCAACGGGGTGGGAAGCGTCACCAGCAACACGGCGCGATTGACGGTCCAACCAAGACAGGAAGTTGGTCTCGAGGGGTTCGTCTGGATCGCCCCGGGCGGCTTTACGATGGGCAGCCCAATGTCAGACCCGGATCGATATCCGAATGAGGCAGAGCGTGCGGTCTCCATTTCCAACGGGTTCTGGCTCTGTGACCACGAAGTCACACAAGCCGAGTATCAGGCCCTGATGGGGAGCAATCCATCGTTCTTCAAAGGTGCTGATCGGCCAGTCGAAATGGTCTCGTGGACTGAGGCGGTTGAATACTGTCAGAAGTTGACGGAGCGCGAGCGGGCCGCTGGGCGGATCACCGCACAACAGGCGTACCGTTTGCCGACCGAGGCCGAATGGGAATTCGCTGCCCGTGGGGGGACAACCGGTTCTAGATATGGGGATCTGAATGCGATCGCATGGTGGGGCGAAAACTCAGGGTGGCAGACCCACGCAATCCGCCAGAAGACCCCGAATGCTTGGGGGCTCTACGACACGATCGGCAACGTCTTTGAGTGGTGTCATGACACGTCCGGGGCGAACCACGAGTTTCGGTCTGGGCGAGGGGCCAGCTGGTACGACTGGAGTCGATTCGCCCGCGCTGCATTTCGCGGGTGGAACACCCCTGTATACCGAGACAGTCACACAGGGTTCCGGGTGGCCATGGGTGCGCCCCACGCCCCGGAGATCCTGAGGCAGCCAGTCCCGCTGACACTCTTGCTCGGGGAGACTGCCGTGCTTGAGGTTGTGCCTCATGGCACCGCACCGCTCAGTTTCCAGTGGATGAGGGATGGCCTTGATGTATTTGGCGCCACGGGCCCGCGTCTGACGATTACCAACGCCCAGTATAGTGAAAGCGGTGAGTATCAGGTTCGGGTGAGCAATAATGCCGGTAGTGTCGGAAGCTCGCCTGTTCCCCTGTCTGTGAGGTCAGTGGTCCTTGAAGCCACGGAACTTCAATCGCTCCCCGGGGATGTTCAAATGCGCGAGATGGAAGTTCGCGGGGTCTCAGGGCTGAACGCTGCATTGGAAAAAGCGCCCACGGTTGGGGGACCGTGGATCGAGTGGACAAACATTGTCCCAACGCCACAAGGCGTAATCATTGCGGACTCGAGCCGCACGGTGGGACCTCAATTCTACAGGGCCAAAGTGTCGCTGGCAGCCGCCCCTGTCGGCTTCGTTTGGATACCTCCCGGAACTTTCATAATGGGAAGTCCTCCCTCGGAGCCCGGTAGGCGTGAAAACGAGCTGCAACATCAGGTCACCCTCTCAAGGGGATTTTGGATGTGTGAACATGAAGTCACGCAGGCCGAGTTTAAAAATGTGATGCAGGTCAACCCTTCGATGATCGTTGGGCAAGACCTACCCGTTGGGCAGGTAAGTTGGGGAAGTGCGGTTGAGTATTGTAAACGGCTGACCGAAAGGGAGCGGTCTTCGGGGACCATCGCAGAGTGGCATACCTATAGGCTGCCGACGGAAGCGGAGTGGGAGTACGCGGCACGCGCTGGCACGACCAGTCCGCGGTATGGCCAGCTTGATGACGTTGCTTGGCACAGCGAAAATTCTAACGCGTCACCGCACGCTGTTAGGACCAAGGCCCCCAACGCATGGGGACTTTATGACATGATTGGAAACATGACTGAATGGGTGTGGGACTGGGGAGGCGACTATCCGACGGGACCAGTCATGGACCCCAGTGGGCCAAGCGTCCCCCCGATTTTTCGGCGAACTCGAATTACTCGCGGAGGAGCCTATCACTTGGCCCAAGAGTTTTGTCGTTCGGCCTCCCGTCTCGGAGTTTTGGTCGACATGCAGAATGGGGGAGCCGGTTTTCGAGTGGTTTTAAGCGAGACCCAATAACCGGCTGTCTCCAAGGCTTCAGCCTCTTGACCCTCAAAACGGTCAGCTATCTGCTTAGGTGTATGAAGTCCGGACGGGTCGGACTTTTGGCGGGGCTACTCTGGCTGCTCGCGGTGCATTGGTGGAGGCTCTGCAGATCAAACTCGACCTTCCAGGGCGTTAAGGGATAGTTCCCGAAGGAACTGAATTATGGGTTTCCAATTTCGAAAGAGCGCCACGGTTGGCCCCTTTAGGGTGACGCTTTCGAAGTCTGGGGTTGGGTACTCGGTTGGCGGAAAGGGATTTCGCACTGGGGTTACAAGCCGCGGCAAGCGTTACTCAACGTTTTCCCTGCCTGGTACCGGCCTTAGCTACCGCCAAACGGGCGGGGCAGGCTGCCTTGTTCTAGTGATCGTGGGATTGGGAGCCGCGGTGGCGCTGACATGGGGTTGGGTGTGCTAAGTTTTTCCGGCAATCTCGCTATGAAACCCGTTCGCTGGATACGAACTCTGAGGACAAATACTTCCGAACGCTTCCTTGCCCTGGCTGATGGAGCGGACGCTGCCGCCATTGAATTGCACTACATGCCCAATGGAACGGTGGCCGGCACGGCCATTCTTCTAGACTCGATGCCCTGGACCGAGCACGACATCGCGGGCCTCTTGAAATCTTTCGATGAGGATTTTCTGCCCGATGTGGACCATGCCCAAGGTACACTGAGTTTCACGGTCGTGCGCGGACAGGCCCTTGCCAACTACGAGGGAATCACCAGCGAGACATGATCCGGCCGGAAGGCGGCGATTCAGCAGAGCTCCGCCGGCAACTGCTGGCGCTCATCGAGCATTTCGAGCCAGCGAAGGCGAAGGAAGAGCAGCACCAATCCTTAGGGGAGCTGTTGACCCTTGCCCGCGGATACCAGCTGCCACCCCTGCAGTGGATGGAGCTGATTTCAGGACTTTCCGGTTCTGCCAGCGACAGTTTGCTGACGAACGAGGCAGTCGTGGAGCTCTGCAAGGCGGTCGCGGACTGGAGGAAAAACCTTAGGTCGGTGGCAGTCCGCCCTGATGGCGAGAAGCCGCGTCCGGTTCGGACAACAACACCGGATAATTCGCCACCGCCCATTCCGTCTCGCCCTCCGGTGTTTAAAGCATGGAGAGAGGCGGCGGTTGAAATCCGGGACCAGCTGATCCCGAATGCCGGCCGCGGCCGGTTTCGGGAATGGATGATGCCGCTACACCAGTGGCGCAGCGGTTGGAGTGAGGCGCACCTGGTAGTTTCCGCGCAGGACTCGGACCACCGTGAAGCGGTGGTAGTGGTGCCGACCGAGCGGGCGGCCTCCAGCAACGACGCCCACAAATGGTGGCAACGGAAGGTCGCCGCCGCCAGCAGGCTGAAGGGGATCTCAGCCGGGCAGGGATGTTGGGCCAAAGTCCTGGAGGCCGGGCCGGTGGAAGAACCCTCGTTCGTTATGCTGGAGAGGGAGGTGTCCGGAGAGTCGCTGTTGGAAGCCGTCGCACGTAACTCGGTTCCGTCACTTCGCGATCGGGTAGAGGTCGCCGTCGCCCTGTGCACGATTCTTGAGCGGGCGAGTGATCACGGGGTCAATGTCCTCGATCTGCCGCCCGAGGCGGTGCGGTTGGAATTGCGTCCGGGTCTCCGGATGATTCGACTGGCGGACGCGACTTCGGTAATCCCGGTCGATCATCTGCTGCCGGAGTGGAAGCTAGGAGGGGAGCCGCGTGCGGACACCGCGCGCGGAGTGGGGCAGTCACAGGTCTTTCTGGTGGCGGCGGTGCTGTTGACCTTCCTGCGGGGTGACCTCCGGTCCCTCCGCGCGGGCGGGTCGACGGTGGTGGGTCGCTCGGCAAGCCTGGCACTGCTGGCCGGGCGTCCGGAGTGGTGTAACCACGAAGCCGACACAACCACCGAGTCCTTGGTTTACGAGCTGGAAAATAGGGCTGCTGCAGGAGGGGTTGCGATCCGAGATCTGGTGGACGTCCTGCGCTGGGCGCTGGCAGAACAACCTGACCAACGGCATGTCAGCCCGCGTGAATTAGCGACAGCATTGAAGAAGTGCCTCCGCTGACGTGGGAGGCGGTTCCACCAGCATGCCCACTCCACCGCGTCTGGACTTCGGAGCGAGGTCGAATTGATCCAGCGGCGACGGGCTTAGCAACCCGCCTACAACTCCAAGTCGATCCTCCACGATCACAGCCAGGAGGCATCACTCCGGCCCCCCAGCGCCCGGCCTGGCCTCAAGCCAATGCAGGGAATTCGTGCCGACTAACCAGGTCCGGTGGCCGGCATGGAAGGCGGCAACCGCCCTTGAAGCGAGCGGCCCGAATGGTGCGAGCGGGTCCTCCGCAGTTTTCGAGGCCACGACCGGGGCGGCGCGCAATGCGAGCTGTTCGGCGCGAGGATGCGTTCGGGCTACCTCATGCCAGCGCGGTGGACGGGAGAGAGGCCGGCCCAGTTGGAGAACGATGGAACCCGTACCGGCAGGACCTTGGACAACTTTCTCGGTGGCGCGAGTCGTGACGAAGAGCAATTCGCTGGGATTGTCTGGGTGACGGTGGACTCCCTGGACCCGGTCGAACGCAAGCTGCCCACCGGAAAAAATCTGCGGGCCAGTCAGGGTGTCCTCCAAGTAACCGTCCGCGGTTGCTACCGGGTGTTTCAGAATGGGAACCCCGGAGACAGTGACGGACAACTGCCAGTCTGTGGACCCGCCAAAATAGATGGCGGTGGAAGGTGCCTCCGTCGCCGTCGCAGCGGCCATTATGGCGTCCGTGGTGACCCGGTCTCCCGAATTCGGGTCGGAAAAGAAACGAAGCTGTCCGTCCTCCCGGGTCAAACGCACTTCGGGACCTGCCAGAAGACGCCGTGCCCGGGGATCGGTCGCCGGCCGCAACCGCAGGGTTCCCCCGTCACCCACGCCGCCTGGAGTGACCAACAGGCATTCGCCCGCAGGGGCAAACAGCCCGGTGGCGCGATCCACCGACAGCCCACCCCCGAGGCCGGCGGGGCCGATGTCTGCGAGGTCCAGACTTTGTCCCGACCCCAGCCACTGCAGCTGGACTTTGGAGCCTGGCCAGGTCTGCGTCACCTGCCAGCCAGCGGCGACCACGGGCGGCGATGCCGCCCCGCTTCCGGCCACCTGCATACCCGGTCCGCCCTCCTGCTCGGTGACGGCAGACCCAGGCCGGCTGTGGCCGCCCACCCGCAGTTCTCCAAGCTGACGAATCAGTCGAATTGGACCGGACGGTTCGGGGAGCCGGTAGGGCGGGTTCATCCGCAGTGATCCGGTCTCGAAGCGGCGCAGATCCTCGCCCTGTTGCAGGGCCACCGAGCCCGAAGGAAACCAGGCGACGGATTCCGGCCAGGAGGCAGGCAGACCTTCGGCGGCCCAATCAGCGACCGGCGAGGCGGCGGCTGACTGGGTGCCCGTTTTCCAGGGTTGGAGCACGCCGGAATCCAGGGTGCGGCGAAGGGAAAAGGCATCACCCTGGAATTCGGTGACCGGCAGGTCCGAGACGGCCAACGTAACGGTGGACCAGCGGTCGCTGGCATCGCGCTTGAGTTCCCAAAGGGCCGCGCCGGAAGACGCCCCGAAAAAACGGTCGCCTACGCGCCAAAGGCGGAGCAATTGAGGGTCGAGACGTTGGACGGACCAAGCCCCGCCCCCGGTCCGACAGTCGGCTAGGCTGGAGCCTCCGGATCCAAGTACTATCAGTCCATCTGGCGAGTGGAGGGCCGCACCCGGAGCGGCGAACGGGGTTTCCCAGCCGGTGACGTCGCGCTCAACCGTGAGGTCAACCGGTCGGGGACGCTCCCGGAGTAGGCGGATTTGGCCGGACCGATTGGGAACGTCGACCAACATCCGAAAGGAAGAATTGGGATCGAACTGTCCTGAAGCTGTCAGGTTGCCGAGCGACTCGGTGGCAAAGCCGGGCGGGAGCTGGAGTTCTGCGCCCGCCTCCACGGAGCCAGATTCTGCGGGCAGCCGGGCAAAAGCTGCCAAATCCGGGTTCAGATCGCGGAGCCACCGGGCGCCGGCGAACGCGAATTCCACCCGTCCGTTGGCAACGAGCAGCGGGCGGACCAGGCCAGGTTGGTCGATCTCCAGCCCGTCGGGCTGGATTAGACCCAACGACGCAGAGTTCGTAGAATCCACGGAAGGCGACAGGCCCAGCCGCAGGGACTCCGCCTCCCGGCGCCATACGAGCCAGTTATCCGGACGAAGCGCCAAGGAGGTCCGTCCCGCCGGAGGCGGACCCAGCAGAGATGCGTCGGGGCGTTGAGGATGGAAAACGGGGTTGGACCAGTCGAAGCGAGGCCCCGGCTCATACACGACAAAGCCGTGCCCACTGGCGAGCCGGCACAACAATGCGTCAGAGCCCAAAGTTTCGGCGCCCAGGACCTCCTGGTGCGGCAGGCGGCCGTGTCGCAGCCGCAGGGGAAAGGGGGCAAACTGTCCGTCCCTGGTCCGGAGGCCATAGGTGGCGTCAGCGGCGGCCGGGTGCACTGGAAATTGGACGTTGCCCACTGTGAGCACGGACGGCGGAGCGGGCGGCACGGACTCCGGCGGCGCCCGGTGTCCGATGGGATCACCAGGACGCCACACCTGCCAGACACCGCGCGCCGAACGATAGTAAACGGCCGACTGGTCACCCGGTCTCACGGCGGGCCCGGCGACCGGATCGGGGTTGGTGTCGAGGACATCGGGTTCTAACGCGAACCCGCTGGCGGACTGTGAATAACGCACGACCTCGCCCCCATGCGACAACGTCTGGGTGGAGAGATCAAATGTCCAAGGGCCTGGCGAAGCCTGTACCACCTGCCAGTTGGGGGCCGATTCCTGCCACTCACCGTTGCGATACGCGAGCCAGCGGTTACCGGAATACCGGGCATGAATCACGTTGGCGTGGTTTCGCAGCTCTAGCGCTCCCTTAGGCAGGGACAACAGCCGTGGTGGTCCCAGGCCAGCCGAACCGGCCCAGTCTTGCACGACCAGCACATCGGGCTGGGCAGTGAGGAGATAGAGGCGGGTCGTTCCCTCCGTGATTACCGTGGCGGCGCTCCAGATGTCATCGACCGACAGGGCGCCGCTGGATTCCACTGCGACTGACTGCCCCTGCAGGCTGATCTGCCAGCGGCCGTTTGCCGGGGTGAAGTCGAAGCCGCCCACGGAAAATTGAACCGGAGCCAGGGGCGGTTCCACGTCCCCCGCGAGCCGGACCTGCTCCAATCGCTGAAGGCCGTCACCACCGGTGGGACTGACCACCCTCTGTCCATTTTCAAGGCTGCCTATCAGCAGCCAAAGGCGGCGATCGCCCGCGAGTCGCACGAGCCCGGCCGGGTGATCGATGTCCAATCCCTGGGAGTTGAACTTCACCGCCAGCGGGCTGGTGGAACCGCCGACCTGCAGGGCAAAGTTCAGGCCGGCGGCATTGTCGGTCGGGCGTGGCCGCCAAGCCAAAGTGACAATGTTGCCAGCCCGTTCCGCCGGAGTAGTGACGCCTTTGATGGCAGGGGAGCGTGCGGCTGCCCTCCCGTCCAGCCGGGCCATCGTTTGCTCGCCGCCATCCACGAGCAGGATGCCGCCTTCGGCCTCGAGCGACAGGCGAAAGCCGGCCGGCGACGCCAAGCCTGCAGGCAGGGCGACCGGGAACCGCTGGTATTCACCCTGGTCACGGGTCCAAAGCCAAACCTGTCCCAGCGCGTCGAGGACATAAAACCCGTCCGCTCCCACGGGGATGGCGGCCCGCCATTGATCGCAGGCAAAAACCCCGGTGGAGTCGTCTGGGCGGCCCTGCCGAGCCCCGGTGTCGGAATCCAGCAGTTCGCCTTGGACGAGACGATAGCGACCCGGGGCGGAAGCAGGACCCGGTCGCACCGGCTGCGGAGACCCGACGAAGCGCCGACTGCCATCTCGCATCACCAGGGGAACCTGATTGGTCCAACCGGTGCCGGAGTCGAACCACGCCGGAGCCGCGTCGGCAAACCATCCGTCGGGCAGCAGGGAGCGGCCCTGAACCGACAGCCTACCGTCTTGAAATGGCCGGCCGGGGAGACCGCCGCGGAGCGGTGCCGAAAACTTGGAGGCTGTGACGCCGGGCTCGAAACCAGTCGGGGTGGTGGAAAGAAACAACCGGCCCTGTTGCCAGCCGGACTCTTCCGTTGAGTCCGGAAGCAGCCAGGTGCCGTCCGGTGTTTCGGGCGGCCCGAACGGTTCGGTAGTCATGGGACCACACTCCAGCTGCAGGCAGTCGGTTCCCGCCAAGTGGACGAAAGCGGCCCCGGTAATCCGGCGGACTTCCTGTTTCCGCCGTAGCTCAACCAGCGGAGCCGCCTCAAAGCCGTCGTGAACCCGCCGGAGGTAGAGCCAGCGGTCCGATTCGGCGTGCCGGCAAAGACACCAAAGTTCCGCCCCCAGCCAGCCGACAGAAAGTACTTCCTGGTTTTGGAGGTCGGTCTGTCCCGACTGCGGGTCGAGCCGGAGCAGCCGGCCGGCATCATGCACCCACCAGGCGCCGGCGGTGGCGAAGACGCGGACGTCAGCGGGAGAGGTGGACAGGGAAAACCCGGTTGCGGATTGCGCCATGCCGTCTGCGTTCACGAGTAGCGCCTGCCAGTGGTTCGCCCCGCTAGGCCGACTCAGGACCAGGGTTGACCGAAGAAGTTCAGACGCGAACGCGAGGCAGCCCGAGGTCTCGAATGGCGGGGTCGTGGGAGCGAAGCTGACCAGCGGCTGGTCCGGCCGCCCGGGAGAACGCAGGACGACGGCCATCCGGCCGTTGGTCTGCGCAGCCAGCGTGACGACCGCGTTGGAACTGAACCAGGCACGACCGGGAACCCGGAGACGCTGTGGGGCGAGTTCGGTGACCGGAAGCCACGCGACTTCCGAATCCCGCTCCACCTGCCTGACCGCCACCAGGGAATCCCCCATCCGTCCAAGGTCGGTCCAACCACTGTCCGGCAGGAGCGACGAGGTCCATTCGCCGCGTGAAGGGTGGTAGCCGATCACGTCACCCTCGGCTGAAAGCCATGCGAGGATGCCGTTGCCGGGCATCTCGACGGGTTCCCGGCCGCCATTGGTCAGAGTCGAGGGCCGGTGAATGCGACGTTGCCATTTCCGGACCGGATCCCCGAGCAGAACGCCGTGCCGACGGCCTTCCCGGACATGCCAGCCCAAGAGCGAGTGCTCGCCGATGGAAACTTGGTCAAAGGCGCCCCAAGTTTGGGGGTTTGAGACGCCCAACTCGGAAATCGTAATATGACCGTCCCCTTCTGTCCGAACCGCCAGCGGACGCGGGCCATTCCGGGCCAGGCGCGTGACTTGGGGCAAACGGCCGGTGAATTCCCGCCTGCGAAGGTCGTATTGGCGTGCTTCGTCTCCAGCCAGCAGCCAAAGGGATTCCCCGTCGGCGACCGCCTCCCGCACCTGGATCCAGTCTGCAGGAGCAGGGGCCCAGGCGGAAAGTCCCGGTAGACCTGTGGCGACCCGCTGGCCTGCAAACTGAACCACCGCGCGGTCCCGGTGACTGATCCAGGCAGCGCCTTCTCGATCCTCAATCACCGAGCGGCAGTCGGCATCCAGCAACTCCAGGGACGGTCGGTCTGAGCCGGCTACCTGGTAAAGGTTGACCAAACCCGCCGTCGTGGGGGCCTGAAGCAACAGCGATGAACCCGCGTGGACAAAACGCCAGCCCGACCCCAGCCGGGCCCCGCCTTCCACGGGCTGTAGGCTTCTAGTGGCCAGGTCATAGTGGAGCAGGCTGCCATCCCTGCCGGCGAGCAGGACGCCGCGATCCCGCCAAGGGGTCAACTGGGAGGCGGCCTCATTCCAACTGCCTTCGCGACCAAGAAGGGCGGACTTTCGCGCCGTGCCTTCCCCGGCGACCGGGGCGATTCCCCCTGCGGCGCGGGCGAGCCAGAGCGTTCCCTGCGGAGACGATATCGGACTGTCATGGGGTTCCCCAAGCCGCAAAAACTCGGATGACGACAGCAGGGTTGCCTGCGGTCCCTGCCAGCCCAGCAGCGAACCGCCCACCCATTCCAACCGTTCCAATCCGCTGCCATTGGAGAGGGGCAGCATCCGCGGGTTTCCGGCGGGCCGGACGGCCACGCCGGCCGGTCCAGCGAGATAGAGTGTGTCGCCATCCGCCAGCATGGCGGTGATACGATCGCCGATCTGGACCGTGGGGTCGGACCCTCCCGCCGGCGTGGTCAAGGCATGCCGGTCGACATCGAGCAGCGAAAATCCGCCCGAGGAGGTGTTGATGGCCGCGAGTTGGTTGCCCACTTTCCGGAGTATATCCCCTTTGATGGTCGTGGTGTGCCAATCATTACCGATCCAACGGTGCACACGACCATCCACATCGGTAATCACCGGATGTTCCGCATCCGCCATTTCCACATCGTGCACCGCCCGTTTGCCGGTGGGGAAAATGGTCCAGCGAAGACCCTCCGGGTTGGCCACGAGCAGGCGGCCCTGCTGGTCCACGGCAAAGATCCGGCTGCCGGCCACGAGCCGGCGAAACAAGACCTCACCGACCGATGGATCCGACGGTGGCAGCACCCTTTGCAGCCGCAGGCTAGGGTCCCACGCCGCCAGGGTCCCGTCTGGCTCCAGTACGGCCATGCCATCGCCCACCGCGACTGGGAGAGCGCCATGGTTGAGCGGCAAGGCTGCGATTGAATCGCCGTCGATGCGGAATACCCGGCGAGCCGCGTCGGCGGCAGCGGTGGACACCGCCCACATTCCGTTCACTGCTCCAACCCCGTCGGCCCGGGAGAGGAATTCCCAGGTGACTGGCCCATCGGTGCTGCGGGCGGAAGGCTCTTCGCGCCAGCGCTGCGTGCCGGTCGAATAACGGGCCAGGCCAGCGGCATGCCCCACCCACAGTTCGGTACCGGTTCCCTTGACGCCGATGGCCGCTGAGATGGGAAGGTTGAGTCCGGCCGGGTGGCGTGGCCAGACGACCGGGCCTTCCGCCGGTCGTCCGTTGGTTCCGTCGAGAAGGCGGAGGCCCGCGGAATTACCGAGGAACGTGGCACCGACGGCTGGGACAATCCTGTCGTAACGCGAGGTAATGTCCGGGGCGATTCCCCATCCCTCCGACGTCCGCCAGCAAAGGCTGCCGGTCTCATCCAGCGCCACGTAATCCCCGAGGCCCTGTTCCAAGCGCCGGCGAGCCACCGACTGCCAGCGGAGGGGGTGTTCCAGCCGGGAAGCCCGCCAGGAAAGGAGGGCCGGACCCACATTGGTGGCGGTGAGCGTGACCCCTCCGGGGGCGAGCGACCAGGGCCAGGCCAGGGCGGAGTCCGGTTCGCCAAAGAAGAAATCCACTACGTCGCCTGCAGAGGCGATCCGATGGGGCACCAGCCCGGAGGCGGGCCGGGTTTCGGAGGCGCGATGGAGGCGCACGAGGCGCAGTTCTGTGGAGGTGGCAGTGGCGATCTCCCCAAACCACAGCTGGCGGCGTCCGTCCAAGGCCAGCAGGCGCCCGCCGGCCAGATCGACCGTCTGCAGGAGGCCGAGCGAGGCGCCGTCGTCACCCACCAGCGGGATGCCCTGACGGGTGGTGAAGCCATGCAGGTCCTGGCGGTAAGTCAGCATCCGTCCGCGATCGGTGACCATGTAAAGCGACCGATTGGCCGAATCCGGGAGGGCGGCGAGGATTTGGGACCCGCTGAGAGCCTCGGCATCGGGGCGGACTGATTGGAGCAGCGTTATCGATGGACCGAAATCCGCCCGGAGGAATGCCGCCACCGAAAGGCTGATCACTCGGCGGGAGTAGCCATTGGTGGCCTCCAGCAGCACGAGCAGCTGGTTGCCCTGCGCGTCCAGCGACAGAACACGTTCCCCCGGGGTGTCAGTGCGTTCCACCGGCAGCTGCGCGGCGGCGATGGAGCCGGGAAGCTCACGGGGCAGGATAAACCGGCAGACCGAGCCTTCCGCGCCGGGGACGAGCAGCACGTGGAGACCGCGGGCGGCATCGAAAACGGCGACGGGTGGCGGATCGGCTGCGGACAGCCGCAAGCGCGGCAAGTCGCCGCCGGGTGCGATGGCCCGGCGGTGCCACGGACCCGCTGGCAACTCCCCTGGGCCCGGCACCAGCCTTCCCCGGATTCCGGTCACCTCCCCGTCCGGACCCCGTTCGGTCAACCAAAGCGCGGGCGTTCCGCTCTTGCTGACCACGGCATGGGCCACGCGATGGAGGTCCAGGCCGGTGTCACCGTCCAGCCGCAGCACCCATCGGTCGGCCTGACGCTCATACAGCCGGTGGGCGGTGGTGCGGACCAGCACACGCCCGCCGGTATAAACGGTCTGGAGCACAATTTCGCCGATCGGGAGACCAGGACTGACATCCTCGACCTCGCATCCATGGTCGGCATCAACGCGAAGTTTCAGCAGCCGGTTCGTGGTGCTGGCAGCGGCCGGGCGCACTGCGAGAAACGCAGTGCCGGTGTCCTCGGTGGAACCCGCCGCGGAGATCACCTCGCCGTCGTTAGCGGGAGAGTAGTTGCGGGGCAGTAGTTCAAGCAGTTCACGCCGGGCAGTCCGGTAAAGGAGCCAGCGACGAGGGGTAAAGAGGAGCTTGTCTGGTCCGAGGGTGGCAACAAGGCGAAGTTCATCCCCCTCGAGTGAAGCGAGGGTATGGGGGGCGATCAGCTGTTTCCAACCGGTGGGGGTGGAGACTTCCAGGCCGGCGGCTGCGGTTGACCCGTCGTTCGTGGGGGCCGATTGGGTCTGAACCGCCAGCCCGCTGGCCGAGGAGACCGCGATGTCGGTCAGCCAGAGGGACGCCGGTCGGGTTCCGAGGAGACTGGGTGAAAGGAGCCGGAACGTGTCCGCCCGCAATTCCTTGAGGCCGCCACCCAAGGTGGCGAGGAACACCAGGCTGCCGTCCGGACTGGCTTCTGCAGCGGCGACGGGATGGGCCGCCACATTTACGCGACCGCTTAGGGGTTGCCACACCTTCGCACGGAGGACTGGGGGAAATATCCAGAACCAGCCCAATACCACGGTGATCGCAGCCAACGCAGTGCTAAGGATGACAACCGTGGCGCCCGGACTCCGGTCCGGACCGGGCCGATGCAACCCGGCGAGGGGTAAGGTGGACCGGGGGGTGGAGGGTAGGGGGATTTCCCGCAGGGTAGGCGTCAGAGCCTCATTCCGTCCGAGGCCCAATTCCGGAGCATCAGCGCCGATTAGGGCCAGGTCGCGGCGGGCCCGGTGAAGGGCAGTTTCGGCCTGGCCCAAAAACGTTTCGTGGGCGAGCAACCTGGTCTCCGCTTCACTGCGAAGCCAATGCAGGGCGGAGCGAAAACTGGCCGGGGCGGCGGCAAGACCGGGCGAGTCGAGGAAGTCGAGGGCCCAGCCTGGAAGATTCAGCCAGATCAACTGTTCAATGAGGATCAGGCAGCCGAACAGGTCCTCCGGGGACTGCTCGCCCCTGAGGCGGACGGATAAGGGTTCGAGGGCCCGGTCGAGCTGACCTTCCCTGACTCCGGACGGGGTTCCGCACCGAAAGGCCAGTGTGGCGGCAAGGCGCAACCAGGAAGAATCCCGGGCGGACCCGGCCAGTCCGGTCAAGAGGTGCTGGCGGGCGGCCCAGGCTGATTCTGGGGAACATCTGGCCGCGTGACCGAGCAGTTCCCACACCTTCACCATCCGGTCAGGCCAGCCGGGTGAAGGGATCTGGCGCACGGGACCGGCGCGCCGCAGGAGCGAGTGCAGGCGAAGCTCAGTGCTGGCGGCCTGGGCCAGTTGCAGGGCCAGCGCGTCGGCGGGCCCGGAGTCGCTGCGTTCCAAGTGGGCGCGCAGTGATGCGGAGGCGGTGTCCAACTGCGATTCAATGGCCCGTTCCAAAGTATGGCAGTGAGGTCCGTCGAAGCCCAACTCACGGCGGATGCGGTAATGCCAGCCCAGCCACCCAAAGAAGCGGGAATAGCCACGGGAGCAGGCCGGGTCAGCTAGCTGCCCAAAGAGCAGCACCTCGAGTATGGCCAGCGGCATCCGCCCCTCCGGGTCCCGGCGCAGTACGTAGCGAAAGACCTGTCGGGCCAGCAACTGCCAGAGCAAAAAGCGGCCGACCACCATCGCCGCGAGGATGCCGGTGAGCGCCCAGTAAAGGCGCTCGCTGCGGACCCGCAGGTCCGAATGGAGCAGGAAATGTTGCGCCAGCCACGCGCAGCCACCTAGCACGAGGCCATGCACCAGCGATTGCCGGCGCCAGCGGCTGCGCCAGGGGTCCGCCACGGCGAACCCTAACGCGAGGCCCAGGACGGTTAGGACCGGATGACCGTGGATCAGATCAGTCTCCAGCCATTCCCGGCAGGAGCCCAGCCGAGACAGGATGGCGATGGCAACGTAGCCGAGCCCGGTGGCGAACCAGCCCCCCAGGCGTCGGGACAGGAGCAAGCGAGCGGCTGCACTCATTCGCTCCTCCTCAGCATGGCCCGCCAGCGATCCACGTTCGCGCCCGCTCGGTCCGTCGCTTCCGTCATCTCCTCCCTCAGTGCCGTCTGGCGCACGTGGAGGGCCATGAGTGTCGGGATTACTTGGGTCGCTCGGGCCGCAGTGCTGGCGGCGCTTTCGGTCGCGGAGTGGATGCGACCCAGCCCCGCCCGCAGCTCCTGATCCTGTTGCTGGACCGCGGTCCGCATCCACGCCAATTCGGCGTCAAGTACGGCCCGTTCACGTTGAGCCTCGGCGGCGGCGCGCCGGCACAGGTCCGCCGCGGCACTGGTGGATGAAAGGCCCCCAGCAAGGACCCGAAGCCGGGTGTCCACGAGATCCAGGTCAATGCGGACCCGGGCGGCCGCCTGCTCAACCACATGCAAGGCCCCGGCCACCTCCGTGACCCGGCTGTCGGCAAGTTCAGCGAAGGCCTTCGCCGTGCCCGCTGGCGAGAGCGAATGGTCGGCCGGGCTCATGAACGGAACCGTTGGAAGAGTCGGCCGAGGAGCGAAGGCTGACGGTTCCGGAGGGCGGCGACCCGGATCGACAGGTCCCGAAGCCCATCCTCCAGCGATTTCAGGCGGTCGGCCGTCCGGGCGGACTCGGCCGCCCGCAGCGTACTGTCGATAGCGGTTGCGAGGGCACGCAGGGCGAGTTCGGCAGGCTGAAAATCCTCGTCCGCGAGCGCCGTTTTGGTTGCCAAAAGGGCGCGCTCGAGGTGCTCGCGGGCCGACTGGGCAGACGCCAACGCCAATTCGGCGGCGCCGGCCACATGCCGGGTTTCGGCGACCGCCTCGAGCGTGGGGGCGGGAGGCATCCGCTCCAACTGGAGCCGCAGCGACCGGATCCGTTCAGTGAGTTCCCGGTGCTCGGAAGTCCGCAGTTTGAGATACTGCTCCTGGCGTTCCAGGTCCGCTGTGGCTAGGCGTGCCTGTTCCAGTTCGCGATCCTTGGCGGCAATATCCGCCACTACCTGGGCCTGCCGGCGTTCGATACCGCGCTGCTGTAGGGCATGGAGCTCGGCTTCCCGGGTGCGCAGCTGTTCGGCCAACGCGGGGAGCTCCACCTGTTCCATGTGCTTGAGCCGCCGGGCCTCAGCCTCGGCGCGTCGCCGGCGACCTTGCAGTTCGGTCTGCTTCGCCTCCAGCCGACGGCGTTCGGCCTCCACCTGCTGCTCGAGCGACCGCACTTGGTTCTCCTCGCGCCCCAGCTCCTCATCGCGGGCGGCCAGTGCACGCTCCTGTTCCTGCAGCCTTTCGAAAATTGCCCTCAACGCGTCGGCCCGCCGTTGCAGTTCGTATTCGGTTGCGGTGGCGATGGCGTTCGTTTCCTGGATGGCGGTTTCCAGGTTGTGGCCGGCGTCGGCGAGCTCCTCCGCACCCGCCTGGAGCCGTTGCTGCCGTCCGGCCAGGGCCTGGCTGCCGGTCTCCACCTCGCTGCGCACCCGGGCGACTCGTTCCGTGGCGTTTTCCTGCAGCACCCGCACGTCGGCCTGCACCTGCCGCAGCTGGGTCTGCCGCGCTTCGGTGTCCGCCAGCCAGGCCCGCTGGGGATTTGCGAGTTCGGCGAGGAGCTGAGCCGTGCGGTCGGCGAATGCACCGAGGCTCCGGGGTAGACCGTGGGAAAGCAGCTCCGCCGCCGGTTCCGTGACCGCCCTGGAAGCTTCCAGACGCGCATCGTAGCGTTTCAGCTCGTCCGCCAGTGCCTCGGTGGCCTCGCCCAGTTCCCGGATCTGCGCCTCGGCGGCGGCCACGGCCTCTTCCGCTTCGGCCTGTCCGAGCTTTTGCCAGCGTTCCTCACAACGGGCGCGATCGGCGGTCAGATCCAGACGGGTCACGTCCAGCGCACGCCGCACCGGCTCGCGATGGGCCTGGCGGTTGACGATCGTGATCACCTCGCGCAATGGCCGGCCGTCGGCTAGGTGCATCACCTGCCAGTGTGCAGCGGATGATTCCGGCAGGATCACGGCGAGGACACTATCGACGGACACGGCCTCAGGGAGGCCGACCCGGTCGCGCAACTGCGACAGGAAGGAATCGTCACCGTCGCCGCCCCGCAGCAGGCCTTCGACCCGTGGGCAGAAGTCCAGTTCCGCCGGAAGGAACAGGGGCAGGCCCTGGTCCTCCAGGGTCCGGGGGCAGTCGAAGCGATCCAATTCGGGCCAGAGGTCATCGTCGCCAAGGGTCGTTCCCGCCAGAAGATAGTGCTCGATCACGGCGTTGGGGCCCTCGCCGGCGGCATGGCTAAAATAGGTCAGTTCCTCGACCCCGGCTTCGGCGAGGTCGAGAAAACGCAGCAGGAGTGGTCCGAATTCAGAGGCCCGTGAGCGTACCCGGTAGAGCACGCGGGCAGCGCGGTTTAGGCGGCGGCGGGTGCGGAACCGGCGCAGTTCGAGAGCGACTTCGGCGCTACTCCGGGCCGGGACTTGCGGTATGGAGCGGCCGCTGCCCCCGTTGAACACCACAAGACGGGCAAGATCGGCCGGGGGGTCGTCCAGTTCTTGGAGGCGGTGATATTCCGGCCGCCGCCCTCCTGCGGGCAGCCACAGGTGCAATAAGCCCCGGGCAGGCGGCGGAAAGAAAAAGCGGTAGGCAGGAAGAAGGGGATGGGTCAGTCCGGGCGGAACGAAGACGTCGTCACCCAGGGCAACCAGCACGAACGGGCTGCCGGGAAGGCCTAGCGGGGGCAGCTCAGGCTGTCGGGAGACGGACAGCAATTCGAAGAACCCGGGTCCGCCTTTAGCTCCTTCGAGTCGGCGAGAGAGGACCTGCCACTGTTCCAGCGCGGCCAGGGCGGTGACGAGCCGGCCGGGGTTGGGATCGTCCGCCCGCGGCAGCACCAGGACCCGGCCAGCCTGTTCAGTCCGGCCGGTCGCCTCGAGTTCGGTGAGCTGGTGGAGCTCCGCGAGTGGAAGCGAACGGCCGGCGCCGGGCCGGAAGGCGGGGGCGGGGATCCGCCCTCCACACGCCTGCAGCAGCGACTCGCGACCGGGAACTCTGAGCAAGGCGGCCGGCACTTCAAGAGTGACCGCGGCGATCGCCGGATCGGTGGTCAGCGTGAGGTGCTGGACTAGGGTCCACGCCTCCCGGGGAGTGCGGGGAACGATCCGCTTGAGGAACAGAAGCGCGGCACTGAGGGAGTCAAAGCCGATGGTCTCACACTCGTTCATGGCGTTCTGGCTGGGTTGGTGAAGGGCCACAGCACCCGGTTGAGAATGATGGCTGCTGCCGTGGCCGGGTCTTCGTCTTTCTGATCGAACTGCGGCACGGAGTCTTCCAGAAAAAGAGCTCCAGCCGGGAAATGCCGGGACGCGCCCCGGTGGGCGGCGGCAGGGCGGGAACATTCCTCCGGTGCGCTGATGAGCTGCCACAGGCCGTTCTCTGCCCGTTCGACCCTCACCGCCAAAGGCACTGCGGCACGGACCTCCGGGCCGGCCGGCGATTCAAGACGGTTCCGGCCCAGCGTGATCCGGATGTGGACATCCATTTCCTGCGGCGGGGCCGCCAGCGGAGGTGATTCGCCACCCGGCCCGATCCAGCCCGAGCTGAAGGCTTGCGGACTGAGCTCCGCCAAGATCCGTCGTGCTGATTCCGGGGATTCCGCCAGATCCAGGGCCGCCGCTTCCGTCAACACGGACAGAGAGATCTGCCCAGCATGGGAATAGGCGAGGACATAGTCCATGGACCAACGGAACTGGAGCCTGAGGCACGCAAATTGATGGAACAGCTGGATCGCCACGGCTCGATACCAGGAAACGGCCGGCAGGCCGGGCGGCGGGGGCAGCCGGTGGTCATCGGTCCAGGTCACCAGCTCGACCTGAAATCGGCCGTCCGGCTCCATGAAGGCATGGCGCTGGTGATCGGAGTAGCGCTGGAGCAGCCTTCCCTGCGACAGGCGCTGCAGGAACAGGGTCTGTAGGGGCTTGGCGGCGTGGCCCGGCTGTCCCAGACCCTGCATTAGGACGAGTTCCGACGGGGCCAGCCGGCTGAGTTCATCCGGGAGTTGCCCCAGGTCGCGTTTGGCGAAATCGCCGGTGGGCCAGAGGATTCGACGGGGGTTGTCCGCCCGTGGCGCTGTGCCGCGCACCGGCGGTTCCGCCGTTGTTGCCGGCGTTCCGGCTCCGGAGAGCAATCCGTCCAGGAACGGATCCGCATTCACCCCGGCGGCCAGAGCTAGGATTTCCGCGTGCGGAACCAGACGGTCCAATTCCCGGCGCGCGGCCGTAGAATCCAGCCAGGCCCAGCAGGCCGACAATGCCGGATTGGAGGCCACGCCGCCCAGTCGCCCCGTCTCAAGGCGCAGCAGCTCGTCGGGGAACAGGAGTCCGCCGGTCCGCAGCGCCGTCCAGTCCGCGAATTCGTCGCAGGTCAGCAGGCGCTGGGCGAACAGCCGGCACAGGCGGGCGGCTACCCGCCGGCGGCGAGGACTCTGCGCGCGGCGGGCCGGGCTGACGCCCGGCTGCGACATCCCTCGGAGACAGTCCAGAAACTCCGCCCATGCTTCGCGCTCTGGTCGGTCGGCGCTAGCCGAACCCGGCCGACGGTCGCCGGAATCGATGGCCGAATGGAGCTCATACGCCAGCAGTGGAGGGAGGAACAGGTGCTCCTGGCACAGGGCGGTGTAGTGCTCCATAAACCAGGTTGCGGACCAGGCAACGGGCCGCGCCCCGATGGCGTGCCCGGCCAGGACGGCCAGGCTGTGCTGGAGTGGTGATGACATCGTTCAGGCGGCGCCGGTGTGCTGCAGACCGACGGTGTGCTGCTCCACGCGGTCGGCCAACCAGGCCACGTCGTGAGCGGACCGGGACACGAGCTTGAAGACATCCAGGTGGCCGCGGGAAGTGGGGAAGGCGGCGGCCGGGTCAGCCCCGCGCAGCCAGTCGAGCGCGGCGGCAAAAAGCCACAGCTGACCGAAGGTGCGGTCGGACAGCTTGGCCCGGTCCCGCACGAGCCGAAACATCTGTTCGAACTGGATGAACCGCTGGGACGCCGGATTCACCGCTGCGCACTCGCGGAGAAGATGAACCCGCGCGAAACGAAAATCGTTTGTGCAGGCCAGCATCCGGCCGGCCCGGTGGCTCCGTTCACGGTCAGGGCTCCAGCCGGCTTGCAGGCGCAACTGTTCGCCCGTCACCGCTCGTTGCAACAGATGGCAGGCCAGGGTGGGTTCTTCGTCGGCCGGCGCCTCGTCCTGCTCAAACACCGAACGCACCCACACCCGCAGCGGAAACCGGTCGAAGAAGGCCTCCTGGTCCGGGTCCTGGGGCGGCGTGTTGGCCGCCCCGATGAGCCCGAGGAGCGGCACATGCCGGGTGCCACCCCCGTCGCCGCGGTCAAAGCGCTTCTCGTTGATGATGGTGAGTAGCGTGTTCAGAATGTGGCTGCCGCCACGGAACATCTCATCCAGGAAGGCGATCTCAGCCCGGGGCAGTTTGCCTGTCACCACGCGCTGGAACTTGCCGTGCTGCGTGAGGGCCTGCAGGTCGGCGCCGCCAAACAGTTCCTCGGGCATTGTGTGACTGGTGAGGAGGTATTCGAAGAATCCGCGCCCTTCATCCTCCGTGCGCGCGGATTTGCCGACCCCCAGATCTCCGGCGGGCAGCTCGTCCACCGGCCCAAGGCCACACCGGCTCGCGAACTCCTTAACCAGTGCAGTTTTGGCAGTACCCGGCGGCCCGAAGAGGACGAGGGAGACGCCGCTGAGCAGCGCGGCCGCAACCGCCTCCGCCTCGAGGTCGCGCTCCACGAACTGCCCCTTGACGGCGGCAACCAGTTCGCACACGCGGTTCCGGACGATTTCCGCTGCGTGGGTCAGCCAGCCCGGCGCGGCCGATTCTCCCAGGTGCTCTGCGAGGGCAGCTTCAAGCTCGGAAGACCGAATCGCCGCGAATGTTGTCACCGGGTCAACTTTGTCTTTGATCAGTTTCTTGAGCTCCATAAAGGGGTGGGGTTTTCGGCGGGTGACGTTTTCAGCCGGTGGCGACTCCCAGGTTGGGACAGCAGGCCGGCAGCGCCCGTCTCCAGCCAGGCATTGAGGCGGTCGGCGTGTTCAACTCGGGCAATGCAGCGCCGGACCGAGGTGAGAAGGGTGTGCGCGCGTTCATGGATCTCGGCGTGGTTCTCCTCAACGAGCCGTTCGCGGTCGGGCCAGGCGCGCAGGCAGGCGAGCGCCCACTCGATCAGCATGGCGCCAAAACCCTCCGGCAGGACCGGATGCCCCTGCGTAGGCTGCCAGAGGGACGGGACATCCTGGCAGCGTTGCAGACCGGCACGGTGGCCGGAACTCCGGCTCCAGCTCCGTCGCAGGCCCCGGAACGCGGCGGTTTTCAGCCACTCGCGGAACAGGGTGCAGGAGGGGAGCGGGCCGGTTCCGTTTGTATCAGGGAACTGCCGGATCCAAGCGGCCGTTACGAGCAGGTCCGCCCCATGGCTGCCCGCCGCTGCCTGCGGAGAGCCGGCCGGTGGCCCCGGAAGCGAGACCGCTAGGAACATGGCGTCGGCAGCGTTCGGGGGAGAAAGCTGCCGGGCGGAGATGGCGCGCTCGACCAGGGCGGAAAGGCATTCCGCCTCAGGGCCGGACCAGCTTAATGATTCGGCCAGCAGCGCCGCCACTGAGCTGCCGGTGACTTCCGGCAGGTCCGCCAGGTCACGATAGACGCCGGTCGCGGTCAGACGCTCCAGCAACTGCAAACGCAGGAGGTGCCGGACCGCGGGTGAACTGAGCAGCAGAAAACAGAACCAGCCCTCGATGACGGGTTGACCGGATTCCAGCACCTGCAGCAGCGGCAGGGCGACCTCACGGCGGAGCTCGGCCCACGGCGGTTCGCCACCGGCGGACAGGGAGCGGTTGAGACGCTCCGCCCCGGACAGCAGCGACCGCTTCCAGTCCGCCCGTCGTTCGGTCCAGCTCAGAAGCGGTGAAGCATCGGCCAATGATGAGGCTGCGCGGCTCATGTCAGGTTCGATGCGAATGGTGGTCGCCGACTGCACGCCAGATAGCCTCGACCGTCCGCAACAGGTCTTCCTTCGGCGAACGTCTGAGCTCCTCGATTAACTGCTCGGTCTGTCGGATGCGATCCCCGAGCGATGCTTGGTCCGCCTCCTGATCCTTCCGCTTCTGCTCGAGTTCTTTAAGTCGGCTGCGCAGTTCCCCGGCCTGCGTCTCGTGGCGATCCACCTCCTCTTCGAGTTGGCGGCACCTTTCTGGTGTTGATTCGGCGAGGCGTAGGCGTTCCTGAAGGGAGGCCATGCGCTCGGCGACTGCGGTGCGTTCGGTCCCCAGGGCGGCCAGCTGCTTTTCAAGCACCTCGAGCTGACGGAGGTCGTCCGCGAGCCGCAGGCGTTCGAGCTGGACACCGCGGGCGGTCGCCCCGAACTGGCTGGCCCGCTGGAGCAGCCGTCCGCCCTGGCTGCGCAGCGCGCCGCAGGCGCCGCTGAGACTGTCACCGGTATGGCCCGCCTGTTCGGCCAACAGTTGGGCGAGGTGGGCGAATGAGTCCTTACTGGTCTGGGGCGGCTGGCCGGCGAGAGCGGGCCCGAGATCCTGCAGGGGATAAGCCATGGCCGCGAGCACCCCTGAGCACCGGGCGCACCATTCGGCCAGCGCCTTCTCTGCGCCCGGTGAGCCGGGAGCCGATGCGTCCGTCCTGCCTGAACGATTCGTGTCTGCCAACTGCACGAGCGCGGCGGCCAACCGGAGCACGTCCCGGCGCAGGTCTTCCGCGTCCGCAGGTTCGCTGGCGGCGAGCTGACGGATCACGGCCGCGGCTGCGCTCAATCTCAGGTTGTGCTGGGTCGTTTCCGCCATGATTCAATTCCTCCGAAAACGTCCGCCGGCACCAGACCCGCCTGGGCCCTGATCTGCTCCTGGGGCAGGCTGGCGACCCGGTGATTCCGGGCCTGCCGGATGCGGGCGAGCAGGTTCTCCATCTCCCGCGCGTTGCCAAAGGCCGGCCGTGACCGGAAATCCTCAATGGCCTCCAGGAGGCAGGACTCGACATCGCTGGCGGTCAGGGGTAGGACGTTGTCCTTCTCGGTCCGGGTCAGTTGCCGCTGGAGGATCTTGAGGCACTCCTCTGCCGAGTAATCCGGAAATTCGACCTCATCGGGGAACCGGCTCGCCAAGCCCGGATTGGACTCCAGAAATCTGCCCATCGGTTCCGGATAGCCCGCGAGGATAACCACTGTCTGCTCATTTGCCGGCAAAAGGAGCTGGCCCACCAGGGTGTCGATGGCTTCGAGGGCGAAGGAGTCGCTCTGCCCAGAGCCGGGTGCCAGGGAATAGGCCTCGTCCACGATAAGCACTCCGCCCCGTGAATCCTGGAACGCTTTCAGCACGCGGTCCTTGGTTTGGCCCAAGTAGCTGCCCTTCAGCTCTGATCCGCGCGTTTCCACGCAGCGGTCGCTGGCGGTGCAGCCGAGCGCCTTCAGGATGCGCCCCAGTTCCCGGGCCACCGTGGTCTTGCCGGTGCCGGGGTTACCGAGGAACAGCAGCCGGGGCGCCCGCGGCTTGGAGCAGCCCAACGCAACGGCGACGCGGACATCGTCCACCACAGCCCGGATGCGCTGCTTCATGTCGGCCAGGCCAACGAAATCCTGTTCGAAGCGGCCCAGTAGTTCAGCGACGTCGCCGGCGCCGGCGGTCTCCGCCCCGATGTCCTCGGGCAGGACCCGCCGCGCCTGGACGCAGCCCGCCGCCTGCACCCGCTGGTTCTGGCTGCCGACCACCTCATTCACCAGGGAAATGACTGAGGCGGCGTTGCCAAAGTCGGGCGCCACGATCAGGGCCTCCAATCGGCGACGAAGGGCCGCGGTGACCGGCTCGCGGTCCACCCCGTGCACGACATAGCCGCGGACGTTGAGCACCTGCCAGAACAGCTTCAGCAGGTCCTCCACGCCGAAAGGCGGGAACACGATCTCGTGGGGAATGCGCCGCCCGAGCCCGCTGTTGACCGCCATCAGGTCGTTCATCTTGTCGCGGTAGCCAGCCAGGACGACCACCGTGTCGGCGAAGCCTTGGGACGTGAGAGTCTGGACAATCTGATGGAGGATCTGGCGCCCCTGTTCCTGTTCGGCCAACTGGTAGGCCTCGTCCACGAAGAGCACGCCGCCAATGGCCTGCTGGAACTGCTCCTTCACCCGCTGGGCATACTCGCTGACATACTGCGAACCGAAACCGGCGATGGGGTCCACTTCGTGCACATGGCCACGGCTCAGCAGCCCCATGGCCTTGAAGACTTCGCCCAGCTTCCGCGCCGCCGTGGTCTTGCCGGTGCCGGGCGGGCCGACAAAGCGGCAGTGCAGCAGCTCCTTGAAGAGCTCCCCCTGTTCGTGGGCGTGCCTGGCCTTCACTGCGGTCTCACGCAGGAACTCGTGGAGATTCTCGGTGCCGACCAATTCCCTAGAGAGCCCGTCGAGCAGCCGTTGCACCCGCGCGGCGTCGTATCCAGCGGCGACCGGGACCATCGCGGCGGTAATTGGGCCACCGCCCTGTTCCGCCCGATTTCGCTCGATTTGCTCCACAAGTTCCCGGGCTCCCCGGCCATTGCCGATCCGGCCCCGCTGAACCTCGCAGGCTATGTATTTGCGCGCCGCCGTCGCCCCGTCCCCGGTCAGGTCCAGACCCCGGCGTCGGCATTCACCGTGGAAAATCTCCTCCAGTTCCTCGGCCGAATAATCCGGGAAGCGGAGAATGTTCTCCTTGGGGATGCGGGAGCGGAAGCCGGGGTTTACCCGCCAGAGCGCATCCATCTCCTCTTCGTAGCCTGCAAAGATGACGGTGAGCGAGTCACGGCGGTCTTCCATCTCCTTCATCAGGGTCTCGAGGGCGCCCTGCATCCACTCCCCTTCGGCCAGTTGGTAGGCCTCGTCCACGAAGAGCACGCCGCCAATGGCCTGCTGGATGAAATCTCGCATCCGCTGGATGCATTCGCCGCTGTTGAACTGGCTGGCGAGGTCGGAACGTGAGATTTCCACAAACGCGCCCGAACGCCGCAGGCCGATAGCCCGGAGATAACGCCCCACCAGCCGGGCGACCACCGTCTTGCCGGTGCCTGGCTTGCCCAGGAACACCATGTGGGTGGCGGCGGGCCGTACCAGCCGGCCCTCGCGCCGGTCGCGGCTCTGCTGTTCCAGGAGGCGAAAAAGTCTTGTCAGGAGCTCCTTGAGCTCCTTCAGACCCACCAGCTCGTTGAGCTCTTTGAGCACCGCCTCAGGACTTTCGCCGCCGGTGTGGCGATCGAGCACGGCCTCGATGCGCTGGGGGCGCTCCGGCCTTTTGAGCAGGCCGTTCACCGCCTGGCCCAGGTTGCGGAGCAGGTCCCCCCGCTGGTACCACTCAGACACCACGCGATCCCGCTCGCCGGCCGTGCCCCGCAGGTCTGTGGCGTCGCGGTTCATCCGATAGTCGAGAAATCGGCGGAGCTCCTCCGGTTCAGGGCCCGCCAGGGAAAGCTGCTGCTGGATGGGCTCTGGAACGGAGAGGTGGCGGAGCACGGCCACGAATTCGTCTAACCGGCCTGGTTTGACCAGCAGCACCACGCGCGACTCCGGATGCGCCTCCGGAACTAGACAAAGGTCCACCAGCTGCTTCAGCGTGGATACGGCCTCCATTGGCAACGGCTGGTGGCAGAGTTCCTCCGGCTGATCGAACACAACCATCAATCGTCGGCCGCTGCGCATCGCCCGCTCTATCTTGCCGACCAGATTTCGCAGCGGGGGCACCGTCTCGGCTCCGACCTGTTGCTGGGCCGCCTGCTCCTGCCCGGGGGGGGCAGACGCTGGCTTTGTCTTCGGCCGGAATTCCTTCTTGGCCGCCTCGTTTGGCCGGTCGGCGGTCGTGGCCTCGGTAACTTCCCGCCAGGCCGAATCACAGCCTTGACCCAACGCCCGGGTGCCGCAGTGGTCGAAGGATACGGTGATTTCAAAGCCCTGATCCCAGGCCAGGTCGTGCACCGCCTCCACCGCCCGCTTCGCGCCCTGCTCGTGGGAGAGATAGAATAGGTCGATGATCCCGTTTCCCGAAACGAGGAACAGCTTGCGGCCTTGCGCGGGTCTGAGCAGCGGCTGAAACCGACCGCAATACAGGGAGCCGTTGACGGCTGCACTCATCGGCCCTGCCGCTCCCGTTGTGGTTCCCGCTGCTTTGGGGCCTTCACGATGGTGGTGGGCTCGTCGGCGGAAACGTCGGCCCACGGCTTCTCCATCCGCAATTCCATGCCCTGCGCGGAAAGGGCGTTGCCCATCTGGCCGAGGAACCGCCGGCAGAGAGCCTCCTCGCCCTGGGGAACGTTTTCGAGGTGGAACACCGCCTGCCCGTCGAGTTTGAGATCCACCCGCACGTTGCCCTTTCCATCCGAGGCGGGGACATCAGCACGGATCTGGATGCCGGACAGCGGATCACCCAACTTAAGGTCGCCATACTTGGGCAGGTTGTAGTGGTGGTCATACAGCGCCTCCATGATCGCCTCCGCGACCTGCTGGTTCCGTTCGAGGGCCGCCGCGTTCGCGCGGGCCTCGGTCAGCAGGGCGGTGCGCAGCGTGGAGGCGCTGTCGAGGATGTCCTGTGCCCGGGGATAATCCTTTGAGGCGAGGGCTGCCTCCGCTTCCGTCAGCAAGGCGGAGTAGTCGTCCCAGCGGCCGGCATTCAGCAGCCGACCCTCGACGGCTGTTCGGTCCGCACTGAACGTCGCACCGAGGCTGTTGAGCCCTTCCCGGGCGGCCGCCTCTGCGGCCTGCCGGGCGATTTCCTGTCGCACCGCTTCCGGATCCGGCGGTGGCGGGGCGATCGGCCTGCCCGCGGCGGTCTCTCTCGGGGGCGGTGCCGCAGTCTGTTTAGCGATGCGTGCGTTCCAAAGCTGCAATTCGCGCCTGAGCCGGTTCACCCTGGCCACCTCGGCGCCGATGCCCTCCAGGCTCGCTTTAGCCCGCTTCACGGATAGGTGCAGGTCATTATTGGCCTGCTGGAGGGTGGCCCCGTCTGCGCGTCCGGCGATGAGCTTTCTGCCCTCGGTAAGCTGTCGGCGCACGGTTGCAACTTCGGCTTCGGTCGCGGCCCAACGGGATTTCTGGCGCTGGAGGATGAGGTCCAATTCGCCCCGGAGTTTTTCGGCTTCTGTCAGCAGTGAGGCAGCCTCTTCCGCAGCCCCGGAAAAGCCGGCGGTTTCGGACAGCGTGCGGGCCGTGGCCCGAGCTGCCTTCAGTTCCTGCTGTAGCTCGGACAGGGTTGGCAGCAGGGAGGCGGATTCAAGCCACTGCTCCGCCGAGCCGCACTGGAGCTGCAGGCCAGTCCGCCAATTCGGCCTAATGTCACCCCGTTTGGTTCCACTCATGATTCGTCAGATTTGGGTTTCGCGGAGAAATCCAGCGTCAGGCCCCGGGCGTCCAGCTGGCGGTTCAGTCCCGCCAAAAATCCCCGCGGGGGGATGCCCGTGATCTCGAGTTCGCGCCCGCCCCGGACCGACACCTCCAGCCCCCGTGCACGGGAAGATTCCACCAGGGGGCGAAGGAGGGCGTAGCGCGGAGACAAAAAATGGATCTCCTGGTTGGAGGAACCGCGCCATAGGGAACCATCGTTCAGTTCCTCGACGTAGGGGCCATCCACGAGGATGTCGATCGTGGCAAGGAGTCGATCAGACAGGGCAGGTTCAATCTGCCGGCGCAGTTGCGCCAGGGTGCGGCCGGTGAACACCATGATGGACAGGTCCGAGTGGTGGCGGACCGCCTCAGTGAAGGCGCACAGGGCCTCAGGCGGCTGGTCGAATGGGTCTCCGCCCGAAAGGGTGATTCCCTCGATGCCGGCAATCCGGCAAAGCCGTTCTGCCAGAGCGGTTGGACTCCACGCCTCATGCACAGGGTCATCATTCATCGACTGGGCCATGCAACCGGGACACCGCAGTGAGCAACCCCGGAACCAGACCACCGCTCGCGCACCGGGTCCCAGCACCTCGGTGCGCTCCTGAAGCCGGCTCACTTTCAATGGCGGGGTCATTTCGGGAATAAGCGAGCAGAAAGGAAGGGATTTGTTAGTATTTGGTAATTTGATCCGCCATCGCGGTCACACTCGAGTTATCAAAGTCTACAGCAAGCGGCGATCAGCCCTACCGGCAAAAGTACGCCACAAGCCCTACTTTTTCCGCAAGTCAGAGTGTTTTCAGAATCACGGCTTTCTTACCGGCAGAATTAACCCTCAAAACGGTCAGGTATCTGCTTCGGTCATGAAGTCGGTACGTGTCGGACTTTTGGCGGGGTTACTCTGGCTGCTCGCGGTGCGGTGCTGGGCGGGTGAGATGGCCACGGCTGTGCCGAATGTGACGGCGGGTTATGTCACTGGCATTACGATGACATCCGAAGGGTCCGGATACGCCTCTGAGCCCACGGTTACGATCTCCGGCGGTGGAGGCAGCGGGGCAACGGCCAAGGCCATTCTGAGCGGGGACAAAGTGTCGCTAGTGTTGGTGCTGACGGCCGGGAGCGGGCGGGATTGAACAGGCTTTTTTATGGGACTTATTTATCGGAACTGGATGTTGGCACTCTTTCTGGTGGGGATTGGTGCTTTGGGCGGATGCTCAGGAAAGAAAGACGTCACCGGCCAGGTGTTTATTGTCACCAAGGGGGAAACGTGAAGCTGGGCTTGGTGGGCATACATGTCATTGGGGAGAAAGAGTTGGTGGGAATCGCCCACCAATGAGGTCATTTGCCGATTTGGATCTATCTGCGTGCTGCGGGGAAGACGCAGGTGCAGGGGCCGCGGATTGTGTTGCTGCATCCTTCATCCAACGAAGATCCGATCCTGAACACGAGATTGCTTGGCTTCATCCCCACGGGCTCGTCTCGCTTAACGTCTTCAGGCAGGCCTCCTGCACCCACCGTTCGAGCTCCAGTTCCGCGTGATCCGGATCGTGCGGTGAGATCCTGCCCGCAAGCTGCTTGGGCATGGCACGGATAAGTGAAGCCACCGCGCCATCGTGTTCGAGCATGATCTTCCGAACCCAGTCCCCGGACACGAGCTGCCGGGATTTTTCCTCGAGTTCCAAGTGATCGCGCTCGGGCTCGATCAGGTTTCGACAGGCTGCCGCATGGGTCGCGACCAATCGCCCAGCGTCGTGCTGGCGCCGCTCGATAGCTTCGCGGGCCAAAACATAGGCGGCGCGTTCAACGTCCTTCTGGCAGGCATACGCGCCTCGGACACCGGCTTCGTCGAGGTAGACCCGTGACGGCGGATCAGCGGCCTCTGGAGGGCGAGTGAGCATCGCGGAAAGCTGAGATTCAGAGGGTGGTTCCTGAGCCCTTTGCCGAGCCGTCATGCCGCGCCAACGATCGGCGGCTTCCACGGACGTCAGCGGCATCCCGGCCTTTACGAGCTGGGAGACGTGACCGCGGCTGAGGCGGGCGTGGCGGGCGTAGTCGACCTGTCGGATGTTTGGCATTTGGTGGGGTGTTTAATCGCGCTTGGTTGCCGGTCCTCATTCGGCCCCAGTGGGAAGCTCCGATGACAAAAGATTACTTGGCAGGGGGCTTCGACGTAGCTGCCGCCAATTCGCCATTGCCACCCCTTAAAAGGGGGTGTGGCACGTTGGCAAATTGCCGGCGCCTACCAGCGGGCGATGTCTTGCCAAATGCTTTTTGCCAGATGGCAATCGAACGTGGCGAAGTGGCAAAGCAGTGTTCACTCCGTATCGCAATCATGGGTGGTATTGACGACAAGTTGACGTCCAATCTTGGTGACCTTTTTCGTAGCTTTGGCGTCCGCAATGGCCCGATCTGCGGTTCGCTTGGATGGCCCGGAAGGCAGCCTGAGCAGGGCGGCGACGATGTCCTTCGGGGTTCGCATTCCGATCTCTGCCGATTCAATCGCTGCGATCACCTCTTCGACTGAGACCTTTGCAGTCGGCCGGTTCTTCCGAAGTCCAGAACGCCATTCATCAGCATCGAAGGAGGGGTCGACTCTATATGTCAGTGTCTGCCGATCTAGGCTGAGGCGTCGTGGAGCCAGTGGGGGTGCGTCGTTTGCCTTCGATAGACTTAAGACGAAGTCGCTCCCTTGATCAGAGAACGGGGCCATCGAGAGGGCGGCACGTGCTGAATTGAAGACCGCTCTGTTGCCACGCTGATTCGAACCTCCGCCGAAGTTCGATGCACCTGCGGCCGCGGCCTCCATTCCCGGCTTGGCATGAATAACGACCACGATTGCGGCTTGGGGATTTGCGGTCAAAACAGCGGTCTTAAGCTGGCGAAGTGACTCCCGAACTGTCTTTGTGTCCATCTCATCAATCGCAAACTCGCTCCATGGGTCGACGACCACCAAGTCCGGCATGACCTTCGCGACATATCCCTTAATCCGCACGGCGAATGCTTTCAGGTCGGAATGGTCGCAGCTCCCTTGATCGAACAAAGGGGCGATGTGGATTCGATTATCGAGATCGGCATGCAATTCTGGCGATGTTCCCGCTTTTGCCGCCTTGAAGTCCTCCTTCCACCTCCACTGGGAAGCCTCGGCGTTGAAGAAGAGGCAGGTTAGAGGTGAATGGAGCGGTATCCCGGCGAAGTGGGGTTCCCGCCTCACAGCTGCGACTGCCAGAGCAAATGCGAAAGTCGATTTACCGAGTCCACCTTGCCCCATGATCAGTGTGAGCTGACCTCGACGAATTATTCCTTGGCCCAGCAGATCCAACCCCTCGGGTTTCTCGAGCTTCTCAAATTCAGAGCAGGTCCAGAGCTTGAGGGCCTCAAGCTCGGCCGCATCTTTTTGCCCCATCTTAATCGGGTTCCCACTGGTATCGCGGCCCGTTGCGTTCATGGAAAACTCCACAGCAGGTTTGAGGTCTGTCATGCGAATGCCCTCATGGTGGTTTGCCAGCGAGGATGGCAGCCTCTCCAACGAGTTAGAGCGGCCTCACGGGTCTCCCGGATGGGGAGTTCGGCGATAGGGGTGGCCGCTGTGATGTCGGGATTCAGGTACAGGAGCTTCTGGAAGCCTCCCTTCTCTCGCCGCCAACATCCCGGCAGGCGGGTCAGTCGGACCGCCGATAATGCGGCTGGATCAGCCCCTAGAACCTTGAGTGTTCGCTTCAGTGGGGCGATTGCGGCATCCCACTTGGCTTTGGACTCGGCATCGACTCGTAGCAGGGCATGGATGGATCGGCCGCCGGAGGTGTAGATGGCTGCAATCGGGGCCGGAAACTGCGTTAGAAACGACAGCCAGTGATCGGGACAGGCCTGATCGCTCTCGAGGACGGCGTATCGGAAAGCCGTGACTGCTTCCTCAGATCTGCAAGACAGCTTCCCTCCATCACGAGGGTTCGGGTGCCAGTTGCCGTCGACGGGATTAGCAAGAAACCAAGCCCCCAACCCGGATGGGCTATCTTCAATGCTCAGGGGCGACCTCTGTAGCTCCTTGTTTATGGTCGCGATCAGGGCAGGTCTGGATGACTTCATGGTGTCGAAGACCAGAACCTTCTCTCCCTCCCGGAACAGCTTTCTGAGGAACCACACGCCAGTATGGATGTCGGGGCGATATGGAGAACGTTCGTAGAGGTAGTGCCGCCAATTGACCGCGGAGGGGGCTTGAGCAGCGAGCCTCGCGAGGGTCTCAGGCTCGAAGTGAATCGAGCTGATTGGAACAGGGATCACGCCCCGATCGGTGTCTGGGCTGTATTGGGTTGGCACCCGGCCGCGAGCCTGTCCGCATGCTTTGGCCCGAATTCCTTGTTGCACCTGTCGGAGAATCTCATCTCGACCGACAACTCTGCCGCAGCCGGCACTGTAATGTGTCAGGAGCTCTACCAGCTCCGCTTCCGAGAAGAAGTGCGCGAGCGCTCGGGCCGTGCTGAAGAGCCACGCATTGACGCCCTGACCGGCCTTCGGGCACGAAGTGAGTCTGTCCCACACCCATGAAGGCAGCGAGAGGCTGTATGGGTTCCTCTGGGCGGGGCTCTTCCGCCGATCAACGGCGACGCTCATGCGCCCTCCCGCGTTGAAGTGGTTTCGGGTGCGCTCGACCGGGGTTGCTTCAGCTCCGCACTCCAAAGATCCCGCCGGCTGAAGCCGTGCCGAGATCGAAGAATTCCTAGTAGGAGATCAGAATCAAAGGCGAGCCTTGCAACGAGACGGGCTGTTGACGCCGAGGCTCGGGCGGTGCGACGGCTCATTGGGCACCTCCGCGAACGGAAGTGCGCTTGAGCCAATTAAGGACGTCGTCTGGATCATATCGGACGACTCGGCCAATCCGGACGGACGGGATTTTTCCTTGAGCGTCCCATGTCGCGAGTGTTCGGGGGGTGACCGACAGGCGAGCCGCCAACTGCTCCCGATTCAGGAGCAGGGGCTTTGTTGTTTGATGAGCGGGTTCGCTGGGGTAGGGGACAGTTCCTGTTTGCATCGCCCGTCATTACGGGCTCCATCCACACTGATGCGTTACCCCCGAAACTTGCCCCGTTTGGGGGGAAACGTTCGGGGCCTCAGAATCCCGGCCTTCAGCCCGTCCCGAAGGGCGTGTTCCACCACCTTCCCGGTCACCGGCAACCCCTCGATCCGCGTAATTGCGGCGGCCAAGTCTTCCCGTGGTCGGTCGAGCGTTTCCGGCCTACCTGCGGTCTCCATCCACAGGCGCAGCGCGGTGACAAATTCTGGGGACCGATAGCGCTTGTGGACGTAGTCGGACACGGCGTTGAGCACCTTCCAGAATTTCGGTGGATTCTGGGCCGACAACCTCGCAATCACGCCTGCCATCAAGCGCTCCTGAGAACGATATGCCCGGACCCATTTCAGAATTGGCCTACGCCTCTTGAGCAGCTCGACGCGTTCCATCCGCTTATCGGGGTCAGCCTTTTCATACCGGCGGCGATTGTTCCGGCGGCGAGTCCGGACAGTTAGCTCGTCAACCCTTCGCCCGTCGGGCAATCCACCCCAAGCGGCCGCGATCAGACTGTGCACCGCAAGCGGTTCCAGCCAGTCCTTCTCTACCTTGTGTCGGCGGAGAATCTTTAGAATCGGCTCCGTTAGAAGATCCGTATCGCAAGAGTCCGGGGACGCCTCAATTTTTCTGGGTTTACGCGGCACGGGAGGCCTCCACAGGCATGGGTATCAGATCTCCGCCCTGTCCTGCCGTGGGCATGACGGAGAACCATGCTTCACCTGCGGCCTGTGTGGTCAGAGCTTTGTAATGCCGATGAACCATGGCCGGACTGTTGCCGGCCTCGAAAGCCACCTTCGCGGGGTCATGAACGACCGCTAGCCGGTAGGAGATGAATGAATGCCTCAGCGCGTTGTGCTTCCACGCCAGCCCCACTTTCTCGCCGATACGTCGCCAACGGTGTGTTGTTGCCTTGCTCGTGGGGGACGGATCCACAGGTCCCTCGGGCCTCGCTAGCGGAGCCAGCCAAGCAGCCAGTGCGGAACCGATGGGAACGACTCGACGGGAGCCGGTTTTTGCCCGATCGGCGCCGACAATGATCACCCCTTGATCCAGTTTCACGGCGGACCAATCGAGGCGGTGAACCTCCTCGGTTCTGAGTCCGGCCAACGCAGCCACTGCCAGTGTGGCGCGGATGTCGTCCGGCGCAGCCCCGAGGAGGAGTCTGAGTTCGGAAGCGGAGAAGGTTCCGACCTCACCGAGAGCTTCCGCCTTCGGGGTGGGAACTTCAGAGATCTCCTCGGCAAGGTCCCGGCCAATCCAACCTCGGGCCCGGGCGAACTTAAACAGGGTGACCACCGATCTGGCATGATTGGCGATCGTGCGATTGCTCAACTTGGCCTGTCCCACCGCCAGAGACCGCATCCACTCTCCCACCTGAGGCCCGGTGACGCTGGAAAGGGTCCCAGTAAACGCGAGTGTGAATCGTCGAAGGTGGGACTCCAGCTGGGACAGATAAACGTCACTGGCTTTGGATCGACGGCGTTCCTCCAAAAACTCATCCACGGCTTCCTTCACCGTCACTTTGGGAGCGTTGGCAGGGTGGCGTCGTGCGAAGTCCTGAATGGCGGCCATCAATTCCGTACCCGGGGGAAGTGCACCCAGAGCTTGGGTCAGAGCCACGGCGCCCGTGTAGGTGGTCATCCCGAGAGGGGACAGAAGTTTCATGGCAGCCTCGAAGTCCCGGCGTTCCTCTGGGGTGAAGCTCAGGGCATCAGGTCTGCCCAATCCGAATGCCCCAGCCGCATCCTGAGCGGCCTGTCGGGCCTTATTGAGATCCCCAAAGTCCTTTCGGACCCGCTTCCGGCTCGGGTCGTGGTACACCACCCGGAATACTTCGTAATTCGTCCCCCTGACCGTCTTTTTGAGACGGTAGATCTTCACGGTGAAGGAGCCCCGTTTAATGGTTTGGGGCCAATCGATCCTTCCACATTCACCCGCCTTCATGGCGATGAAGGTGGGAAAACTGGTGGAAATTTCAACTAGGTTCGCTGAAACCGTTGATCCAGTTGGTGGAGGCGGCGGGAGTTGAACCCGCGTCCCTGACAAGCTTACCGCCGATGACTACATGCTTAGTCGGCCAAGGGTTTTCTGCGGGATCGTCATGGGCCGACAGCAACCGACCCCGCCTAGCTCGCATGAAAAATCCCAGTCGGCGGCGCGCGAACTCCGACGCCGACCCCGCCTGCTGATGGCGTTCGTTCCCCGTAGCAGGCGTTCAGGGACGAACGTCACGGCCTTAGGCCGCGAGAGCCAACTCTTCGTTAGCAGTTGATGTTTGACCCGATGATTAACGAGGCCAACGGATCATCCTCGGCATGCCGCCGGTGGCAGGATTACCAGGTCGAAACCAGTACGCCCCCCCGAACTGACCTCAACACCCTCGGGGGCGGGCGGGCTTGAGTCAACCGTCGCGTTCCCAGGATCCTATCGCCTCACGATGAGCTCGGAGGCCGCGAAGCGCACCTTTGGCGCCTTGCTGTAGCCATCCTCGGAGGAGCGGTATCCCGCGGCGCACCCCACCACGGTCGCATACCCGGTTCCCTTGAGGCCGAGGATCTCGTCGTACTTCGCCGGGTCGATACCCTCGAGCGGACAGGTGTCGACCCCGATCATGGCTGCCGACGCCATGAACTGCCCCAGGGCAATGTAGACCTGACGTGTCGACCAGGCATCGACCGTTCCCTTGGCGGTGGCCGTGTCCACGAAGCCAGTGATCACGGATCGGTATCCGGCGAGCGCTTCGAGGGGACGTCCCGTGATGGCCGAGGAACATTGGAGGTAGCGATCCACATCCGCGTGGTTGAGTCCCTGTCGGACGGTCAATACCACGAGATGGGAGCAGTCCTTGGGTTGCGACTGTCCCCAGGAGGCGGCGACCAGCTGGGTCTTGAGGGCCGGATCGGTGACCACGACGAACTTCCACGGCTGAAGTCCGAAGGAACTCGGGCTCAGGATGAGGGCCTGCTCCAGCGCCGACCAGGTCTCGGTGGGGATCGTGCGGGTGGCATCGAACTTCTTGGTGGCGTAGCGCCAGCGGAGCGCGGTGAGGAGGGAGTCGGTGGAGATGGGATTCATGGAGTGTGTGGCCGGAGCCGGGGCCGCAGGGTAATCGAGGCTCTCGGGTCGGCAAGAAGGGTGCTGGGGTGCTGGGGGCGGGGAGAAGTTGAGCCTGGAGCGGGTGGATGCCTCGGAGGCACCCAGTGGCCCGCAGCACGGGGCCACCCACCGGGGCAGTCCCGAGGGTGCGGGACTACGGAACCATCCCGGAGCCGATGAGGCCGATGGGTGGGGCCGTCTTGGAGGGGCGGGCGCTGCGGTTCCCTCGATTTGAGCGCTTGGGACTGAATTCACCCTGAGGCATAGTCGTCCGCAGTCCCCCGATGCACCCCGTCGCCCCAGTATGGATGTCCCTCCCGACCCGATGGCGGATCCGACTGGTGCTGCTCGTGTTCTTCATCGGGTGGGCGCGCGCGGGGGAGCCCGTCGCGAACCCGGAATCCCACTGGTCGCTCCAGCCCTTGGCCCGTCCTGCGGTCCCCACAGGCCACCATCCCATCGACGCCTTCGTCTATGCCGCCCTGAAAGCCCAGGGTCTGACCGCCAATCCACCCGCATCTCCCCGGGAGCTGATTCGCCGGATGTATTTCGATCTGATCGGACTTCCGCCCTCGCCCCAGGAGGTCCAGGCGTTTCTCGCAGACACGGCGCCCGATCGCGAAGCCCGCTGGATCGACCGTCTGCTGGCCTCCCCGCGATACGGCGAGCGCTGGGGACGGCACTGGCTCGACGTCGTGCGGTACACCGAGAGCCAGGGGTTCGAATACGATCGGCTTCGGGACACGGCCTGGCCCTACCGCGACTATGTGGTGCGCAGCTTCAATGCCGACCTGCCCTACGACCGCTTCATGCAGGAGCAGGTCGCCGGGGATGTCCTCGAACCGGTGACGAGTGACGGCATCATCGCGGCCAGCCTCCTGGTGTCGGGCCCGTGGGATCAGGCCGGCAACTCCCAGGCCAACGCGACCCAGCGGGCCATCACGCGGGAGGAGGAGATGGAGGATCTGGTCAGCGTCGTGGGACAGACCTTCCTGGGACTCACCGTGAACTGTGCCCGCTGCCACGACCACAAGTTCGATCCTATCCCACTGGCCGACTACTACCGGGTCCGGGCCGTGTTCGACGGCGTCCGCCATGGCGATCGGGCGGTTGAGGGCCTGGTGGAGCGCGAGGCACGCGAGGCGCGTCGGGAGGCCGCACGGCGTCGGCTCGACGAGGCCTCTGGGATCGTGGCCGATGTCGAGCGTGAGGCGGTCCGGAAGGTAATGGCCTCCCGGTCGGAGGCGCCGCCCGTCGCGGGGCCGACCCCTTGGATGCACTGGGATTTCCGGTCGACGAACCGCGTCCAGTGGTCCGCTGGTCTCCGTGCCGGCGCGCGCTGGGGAGGACAGGGACTCGAGCTGTCGAAACCGGGTGACTTCTTCGAGGCCCCAGCGATTGACCGCGATCTGCGCGAGAAGTCGCTGGAGACGTGGGTGGCGTTGTCCGACCTCGAGCAGGGCGGGGGGGCTTCGATCTCCCTGGAGATGCCGGGAGGCCATTCGTTCGACGCTATTGTCTTCGCTGAGCGCCAGCCTCGGAAGTGGATGGTGGGCAGCGAGGGGTTCGCCCGTACCCGGGACCTTGCGGGTCCGGTCGAGGATGCTCCGGCCGGGGCCTTTGTCCATCTGGTCGCCGTGTTCACGGCGGATCAGCGGATCCAGCTGTTCCGCAACGGAGAACCCTATGGCGAGTCCTACGCCCCTGGATCGGCATTGCCGGTGTTCTCGGCGGGCAAGGCCCGGATTGTGGTGGGTCGACGCCACGAGGCCGGTGGGCGCCCATGGCTCACCGGGACCGTCCGCAGCGTGTCCCTGCATGACCGCGCGCTCACCTCAGGCGAGGTCGCCGCCGCCTTCCGGTCCGGCGGCTCGACCGTTACACAGGCCGAATTGGCACAGGCACTCGACGTGCTGCCGCGATCGCGTCGAAAGGCCCGCGAAGCGGCCTTGGTGCGGGTCCAGGAGGCGCGGGTCGAGCTCGAGCGGGCGGAGACCGCCGCGCCGGTGGTCTATGCTGGGACCCGGTCCCAGCCGTCGCCGGCCCGGATCCTCAAGCGTGGGGATGTGAAGAGCCCAGGCGATGTCGTCGTTCCTGCGGCCCTTGGCGCCGTGAGGACCGTTCCAGCCGAGTTGGGTCTGTCGCCCGACAGCCCAGAGGCCGATCGGCGAAAAGCGTTTGCCCGCTGGCTTTCGGATCCGGCGAATCCGCTCCCGGCACGGGTGATGGTCAACCGTGTCTGGCAGTTCCATTTCGGACAGGGCTTCGTCGCCACCCCGAGCGACCTCGGTCGGAGCGGCGGCGCGCCGAGCCATCCCGAACTGCTCGACTGGCTTGCGTCGGACTTCATTACCTCGGGCTGGAGCCTCAAGGCCCTCCATCGACGGATCCTGACTTCGGAGGCCTATCGTCGCTCGGCTGTCCACCAGAGGGCGGCGGGCGAGGTGGATGCGGACAACCGCTGGCTCTGGCGGATGTCGCCCCGGCGACTTGAGGCCGAGGCCATCCGCGACGCCATGCTGGCGGTCAGCGGAGAGCTGAATCTCCAGTACGGCGGCCCGAGCTTCCGTCCGTTCACCACGTCCGAGTATGGCGCCACGTTCTACCATCTCTTCGACAAGGGGGACCCGGAGTTCAATCGCCGCACCGTCTACCGCATGAACATCAACTCGGGGAAGGAGCCGTTGCTCGACGCGTTCGATTGTCCCGATCCCTCCGTGAAGACCCCGCGACGGGGTGTGACCACGACGCCGTTGCAGGCCCTGGGGCTCATGAACGGGACCTTCGTGCAGCGTCAGGCCGACCGGCTTGCCGAGCGGGTCCGACGCGAGGCGGGTGAGGATCCCGGAGCGGCGGTGGATCGGGTGTATGCCCTGGCACTGGGCCGGGAGGCGACCGCAGCGGAACGGGATCGTGCCGAAGCGGTTGTCCGCGATCGCGGGCTCCCAAGCCTGTGCTGGGCGCTGCTCAACGCCACGGAATTCGTCTATGTCCGCTGACATGAAATCCACCTCCACCCCGGACAGCACCTCGTCGTCGCTCCTGCCGCGTCGCCACTTCCTGTCGAGCAGCCTCGGAGGACTGGGCGGGGTCGCGTTGTCGTGGCTGATGAGCCGCGAGGCCGCGCGGGCCTCGGGGATGGCTGGCACTCTGGGCGGGGCGCAGTTCGCGCCCCGGGCGAAGCGGGTGGTACAGGTCTTCTGTTGTGGTGGGGTAAGCCATCTCGACTCCTTCGACTACAAGCCGGAGCTCGAGCGGATGAATGGCAAGGCTCTGGAGGGGAAGGGGGAGAACCTTGGGTTCTTCGGCCAGCCGGGGAAACTGATGAAGAGTGTCTACCCGTTCCGTCAGCACGGCCGGAGCGGCGCATGGATCAGCGACCTGCTCCCCAACATCGCCGGATGCGCGGACGACCTCTGCTTCATCCACTCGATGTACGCGAAGAGCAACAACCACACGCCGGCGACGTTCCAGATGAACACGGGGTTCACGCTGAACGGGTTTCCGTGCATGGGGGCGTGGATCAGCTACGGGCTCGGCACCGAGAACGAGAACCTGCCCGCGTTCGTCGTCCTGCCTGATCCCCGCGGCCTGCCGGCCGGAGGATCCATCAACTGGACCTCCGGGTTCCTCCCCGCCAACCACCAGGGCGTACCATTCCGCACGCGGTCCGGCGATCCCATCGCCGACCTCCGTCCGCCCGAAACGATCGATCCGTCACGACGTGAGGCGGATTTCCGGGTGCTGTCGGGGATCAACCGGGAGTTCTCGGAGGCCCATGCCGGGGACCAGGTCTTCGCCGCGCGCCTTCGGTCCTATGAGCTGGCCGCCCGCATGCAGGCGAGCATCCCGGAGGCGACCGATCTCGACCGCGAGCCGGCCTGGATCCGTAACCTGTATGGTGTGGATGATCCCGCGACCAAGGGCTTCGGTCGGAACTGTCTCATGGCCCGACGGCTCCTCGAGCGCGGCGTGCGGTTCGTGCAGGTGATCAACGGCGGTGCCTTCGGCAGTCCGCGCATCAACTGGGACGGACACGAGAACCTTCGGGAGAACCATGACACCCAGGCGGCCACGATGGACCGACCCGTGGCGGGCCTAATCCAGGACCTCAAGCAGCGCGGGATGCTGGAGGATACGCTGTTCGTGTGGGCGACGGAATTCGGGCGCAGTCCGGCGACGCAGGGCATCGACGCCTCGGGGCGGGACCATCATCCGACGGCGTTCACCTGCTTCCTGGCCGGGGCCGGGGTAAAGCCCGGGTTCCGGTATGGGAGCTCCGACGAGATCGGCTACTTTGTCGGGGAGAACAAGGTCACGATCCCGGACTTCCACGCGACGATCCTCCATTTGATGGGGGTCGACCACGAGAGGCTCACCTTCTACCACAATGGGGTGAAACGCCGTCTGACGGATGTCCACGGCGAGGTGATCCGCCAGATCCTGGCGTGAGTCTGTTTTGTAGGCCGATGGGGTGGCGGCGGCATTCCACGGGTGCCGGTCCGGAACCCGGCTTGGCCCACGGGGGATTGGCCCGTTGGGACCATCATCGATCCCGATCTGGCGTGCGCCGTCTCTCGGCTCAGCGCGTCCCCTTCCAGATCGACCGCAGCGGGTAGGCGCGGAGGGTCTGGAAGGCGGCCGAGCCGCCCTTCACATCGACCTCGACCGATTGGTCCTCGGCCCTCGGCTGGAACGGCTTTGGCACATAGGTCAGTCCTCCGCTCGCAAACACCTCGAGACCGGTCCGGTCGGCATAGATCGTGATCGACTGGCGGCTATCGCGCAGCGGAGCCGGCGCCTTGTGGCCGTTGACCACGATCTCCTCCTTGGCGACGTCGTAGACCACAGTGGCCCCACGGACACGCAAGACCACCTCCCGGGCGCTGCCCGGCTCGAAGTCCGCCCGCAGCTCGAGTGCGTCGCCTCGGACCTTCGCGAATGGATTCGGATCCCCGGCGTGGAGGGTGCGTCCATCGGCCTGGAATGTCTTTGCCCGAAGCCCGTCCAGCTCACGAACGGGGGTGAAGGTCATCCGCGGCCCGTTTGCGGTGGAGGTCAGCCGGAGCTCGATCGGCACTGTCATCGACTGGTTGAAGGACATCCCCTTGGTCTCGGTCTGGAACCATCCGATCTGGATCCGGCGTCCATCCGAAGCCTGGATATCACTGAAGGTCTGGGGCGCGTAGAAACCCTGTCCACGATGTCCGGGCAGACGTGACTGTTCCGGGGTGAACCGAGTGCCGTCGAACGTGCCGATGGCGTATTCCGAATTGGCTCCGAGCAGCACCCACCGTCGCTGGTCCGGCTGGCCATCGACCGGCAGCTCGAAGAAGTCGGGACACTCGAACAGGTAGTTGGACTTCGGCATCCCGTCGGTGATCGAGGCGAGGGTCCAGTCCTTGAGGTTGGGCGAGGTGAAGAAGTGGACGGTGTGGCCGCGGTTCGGCAGCTCGACGTAGAGGACCATCACCCACCGATGGGTGGGTTCGTGCCACATCACCTTTGGATCACGGTTCCCGCCGGTGATCTGCTTCAGCACGGGGTTGCCGGAGTACTTGGTGAAGTTCCGGCCGTCGGTGCTCGACGCGATACACTGCACGGTGGGATTTCCGGCGGCCGTGTAGATCAGGACCATCGGGGGCCTGCCCTCCTTGCCGAGTCCGCTCGTGTTCTTCCAGTCCACCACGGCGCTGCCGCTGAACATCGGACCGAAGTCGTCGGGCAGCAGGACATCGCCCAGTTCCCTCCAGTGGACGAGGTCCCGGCTGACCGCGTGGCCCCAGTGCATGTTGCCCCAGCCCCAACCGTACGGGTTGTGCTGGAAGAACAGGTGGTACTCGCCGTTGTAGTAGACCATCCCATTCGGGTCGTTGTTCCAGCCGCGCTTTGGGGAGAAGTGAATCTGTCCCCGGAGCGGCTCCTTGTAGAGCGAACCCTGGTCCGCTGGGACGCTGGACTCGTAGATGAGGTCGAGTCCCTGGGAGTCCACCGGCAGGGTGTCGACTTGCAGGACGAGCTCCTTGCCCTTCCAGGTGCTGATGTCCATGACGGCCCACCAGTCGGGCGTGCCCGGGGCGAGTTCGACGTCGTTACGGACGATCTTTTGGCCGTCGACGAACAGGGTGAGGACTCGCTTGGGGGCCCCGCTCTTGATGGGGATCTGCAGGTAGGGGCGTCGGGCCTTGAGGGTGCGGGTGACATCCTTGCGCGGACCGGCGGGTTTGTGGTCGGTCTGAACGATGTGGTCCACATTGAGGTGTCCCCAACCGCCCTGTGCCTCGTCGACGATGCGGAGGGTGGCCATCTTCCCGTCGAACTCGGAGACGTCCCACGACTCCTGGGACAGGGTCTCGCTGCCGCCGGACTGGGAATTGGGTCCGGTGGCGGATCGGACCGGCTTGCCGTCGACGAGCAGCTGGAGGGTGAGTTTGGATTCGTTTCGGCCGCCGCCGATGAGGAATGCGAGGTATTTCCGCTGGATCCGGAAGGGGGGCGAGGTGAGGGATCCGGTGGCGTCGTCGCCCTTGTTGAACGAGTTGACCAGGCCCTTTCCATTGAACCCGTCGACGGGCATCTGTCCGGGCAGGGTTCCTGGTGCGGGGGCGGTGCCGAAGGCCTCGCCGGTCACTTGCCAAGCCCCGTAGGATCCGCCCTCGAAGTCGGCGACCACGAGATCCTCGGCGGCGTGTGCGGCGAGGGGAAGGAGAAGGGTCAGCAGGAAGAGGGGAAGGATTCGGGGATTCATCGGCGTGCTCGGAGTCTTCGGAGGGTGTCGGATCCCGAGACCGGAATCCAAGCCCGGGTATTGGGAGGACCCGTGCGAAGGAGGGGAAGGGGACTCACACGGCGACGCCGAGACGCGGAGAAAGACGGGTGGAAGGAGGCGCAGGCGGTGGAGCAGGCCATCGGCCTGCGTGGGTGAGTGATGCAGTGCCCTGCATCACGGGGCGCGGGAGCGCCGACAGTACACGAGGGTGGCCTGCTGAGTGGGCTCTGGGTGGGTGCGTCACACCGAATGCCGCGGGAGACTGCTCCATCCACCCATGAGGGTCTTCCAACGGGGCCTCCGCCGGCCTTGCGGCAGGAGGGGGTGTGACGACATCGTCGGTCCATGCCCCATCTGTGTTCGTTCCCGGGCCTTCGTTTCCTGCAGGCGATCCTGCTCCTGGCATGCCTCGGGATTCCGTCCCTGTCTGCGGAGCCGATGCCCTACACCCGGACCCAGGACCTGATCTATGGCCGCGTTGACGGCACCGCGCTGACGTTCGACCTCTTCAAACCAGAGCGCCCCAATGGCCTTGGGGTGATCTACGTGATGAGTGGGGGCTGGTATTCGTCCCACGAGTTCATCGGACCGAAGATCGTCCAGCCGCTCCTCGACCATGGCTACACCGTGTTCGCTGTCGTCCACGGATCGAATCCCCGGTACACAATCCCTGAGATCGTGCCCCAGATGGAACGCTCGGTCCGGTTCATCCGGCATCACGCCAAGGAGTATGGGATCGATCCGAACCGGCTTGGGGTGGCGGGGGGCAGCGCGGGGGCGCATCTGACCCTGATGCTGGCCACCCGGGGCGGACCGGGAAAGGCGGATGCCAAGGATCCGGTCGACCGAGAGAGCAGTGCGGTGCAGACCGTCGCGGGCTTCTTCCCTCCGACAGATTTCCTGAACTACGGCAAACCGGGCGAATCGGCCGTCGGGGAGGGGATCCTGAAGGACTTCCGCACCGCGTTCGGAACCGTTCCCAGCGACCCCGAGGCGAAGCGTCGCTTCGCCGAGGGAATCTCTCCGGCGTACCAAGTCCGGGCTGGGGTACCGCCGGTGTTCCTGCTGGTAGGCGACCGGGACACGCTGGTGCCGATGCAGCAGTCCGAACTGTTCCTCGAACGGGTCAAGGCGGTGGGCGGGATTGGAGAGATCGAGGTGCGTCCAGGTCAGGGTCACGGCTGGAAGGACTGGGAGAACGATGTGGAGCGGTTCGCGGTGTGGTTCGATCGCCATTTGCGAAAGCTGGAGCGGTAGACGGAGTTCTGCGTAGGTTCTGGCGATGGTGTTGGACGTGCTGCTCCTCGGCCTGCTGGTGACCTCCGGCGGTCCGCTCGGGACATGGCTGGGACTGCGGTATGGACTGTCGCGTCGCGTCCTCGGTCGGGTCCTTGCCTTTGGAGCCGGGGCCTTGATTGCTGCGGTCAGCATCGAGCTGGCCTTCGAGTCCGCCGGAGTCCTGGTGAAGCACGGACACAGCCGGTTCGTGGGCTGGCTGCATGTGGCCGGTGGATTCGTGGCCGGGGCCATGGTGTATCTGATCGGGACCCGTTTCCTGGACCGGATGGGTGGGAATGTCCGGAGCGAGTTCCGTCTGCGGCAGTCGCTGGAGCTCGAGAAACGGCAGCGGATCCGTGGCATCCTGGAGAGCTTCTCCCGCTCCCCGGTGCTGGGACAGCTGCCTCCGGAGCAGGTGGGGATGTTCGCGGATCGGGTGACGGAGGTCCGGGTGCCATCGGGACGGACCGTGTTCCAGCAGGGGGATCCCGGTGACGCCCTCTATCTGGTGGTTTCCGGGCGTGCCGAGGTCTTTCTGGGGCAGGACGGCGGCCGGAAACGGGTGGCCACGCTGGGACCGGGAGATTCCTTCGGCGAGATGGCCCTGCTGTCGGGCGAACCCAGGAACGCGACCGTGGAGGCGGTGGAGACGCTCGAGCTTCTCCGCATGGGACGGGAGGATTTCGAGGAGTTCGTCCGCAGAAGCCCGGCGCTGTCGTCGGCCCTCGAGCGACTCGGCCACGAGCGCGCTCTGGCCAATGTGCACCACGAGGCGGAGGGCGTCCGTCGCTGGCTCTCGGTCGCCACTCAGCATGTCGAACGTCTCACCCAGAGGGAGCTCGACGAGGAGCTGCGCCATTCAAAGGACTCCGCGGGTGCCGCGATCCTGCTCGGCAACTTCCTCGACGTCATCCCGGCGGCGTTCGTCATCGGCGGCAACTTCTTGGGCTGGCATGAATTCTCGCTCCCGCTGGCGGTGGGTATCTTCATCGCGGATGTCCCCGAGGGGGCGACCAGTGCGTCGATGCTCCTGCGGGCTGGGTTCTCCCGGAGGCGGATCCTGCTGTCCTGGCTTGCCGTGACCCTGTTGGCGGGCCTCGCCGCGGTCTTTGGTCACCTCACCATCGGGGCCCACTTTTCTCCGTTGCTCGTGGTGGCTGAGGCGTTCGCTGGTGGGGCCGTCCTGGCGCTTGTGGCGCAGACCCTGATCCCGGAGGCCGTCGATGAGAGCGGTCCCATGGCCGCATTGCCCCTCATCCTCGGCTTCCTCGTCTCCGTGGGGCTGATCATCGCCGGAAGCGAAGGCATGGTGCCCGCTTCGGGACGGGTCCAATCCAAGGCGGTCCACCGGCCTTGATGGCTCCGCAACTCTCCTCGCGTCACCGGGGACGTAGCCAGCTCCGCAGCTCCTGGAGGTAGTCGTCCGGCATCCCCAGGACCCGTGCCGCCTCCACGATCTCCTCCTGGTACCCGGGGATCGGACGCCCGGGATCCGACCCCGTGGCGAGGTACACCATCGCCGTCACCGGTCCCTTCGCCTCCACCACGGTGAGTTGGGTCTTGTGATACATCCCTTCCTCGAGCGCCTCGTAGACGTCCAGCTCGGCCTCGGCCCGGGCGTCGATCTCCCAGAGCAGTCCGTGGACGATCCCCCCGGCCTCCGGCACCACGGTTGCAAATCCGCGGTCGTTGATCCGGTAGCGCCAGTCGTGCAGCACCGCCGGGGCGAGGGCCCTGGCCGTGGGACATCGTTCCCGCATGGCCTCCAGGACCATGTTGGACCCGTAGGCGAAGTACGGCGGCGAAGGGGACAGGCCCTCGGGCATCGGTGGGCGTGGGGCTCAGTCGTCGACCGTCTGTCCGACCAGCTGGCGGAACCGCCATGAGGTGTCGTCGTTCCCTCCCTGGGTCTGCTTCATGAGGATGCCGATCGTCCCCTCCTTGGGATCGGCGAAGTACTGGGTGTTGAAGTAGCCGCCCCAATCGAAGGTGCCCGCGCTGCCCTCGCCGCCGGCGGCCTGGCCCCGGGGAGTCAGGACTCCGAATGCCAGCCCGTAGTACTTGTTCGGTCCGCCAAAGAGGTTCTGGGCGACCTGTTCACCGAGGATGAGGTCCACGGTGGTCCGGCTCAGGATCCGTACCCCGTTGAGTTCACCGCCGTTCAGGTACATCTGGAGGAAGGTCGCATAGTCGCGGGCCGTACTGCAGAGTCCCGCGCCCCCCGAGAAGAACGACTTGGCCCCCTGGATGGGATAGTTCGGATCATAGAAGGTGACCGGGTAGCGCACCCAGCCGCCGTTCTCCGGCTTTTGCACCGCCACTAGGCGATCCGCCTTCTCCGCCGGCAGGTAGAAGCCCGTATCCTTCATGCCGAGCGGCCCGAACAGGCGGGTCTGCAGGAACGCGTCGAAGGTCTGTCCCGACACGACCTCGATGAAATACCCGAGGACGTCGAGTCCCTCGCCGTAGGTGAATTTCTCGCCCGGCTTGTGGTGCAGCGGAAGCTTGGCGAGGCGACGCACGCTCTCGGCAATCGTGACCGGTTCGGTCGTGAACAGGTCGACCACGCCGGCCTTCGCATACATCTGGCGGAACCGCGCGTCCCCGTCGATCACCCCGTAGCCGAGTCCCGAGGTGTGGGTGAGCAGGTGGCGGATCGTGATCTCCTGGCCGGCCGGCTCGGCGGTCCAGGTCCCGGTCTTCTCGTCATAGGACCTCAGGACCTGCGGGTTCCTGAACTCTGGGATCCACTTCGAGATCGGGTCGTCCAGTCGGAACCGTCCCTCCTCCCACAGCATCATGACGGCCGTCGCGGTGATGGCCTTGGTCTGGGACGCGATGCGGAAGATGTCGTCGGGACGCAGCGCGCGGCCCACGGTGGTGTCGGCCGACCCGAACGCCTTGTGGTAGACGATCTTCCCCTTGCGGGCGACGAGGGCGACGACGCCCGGGATCTTGCCGTCGCGGACGGCCTCCGTGCACATCGTATCGATGCGGTCGAGGCGCTCGGGCGAGACGCCGACCGACCGCGGTGCCGCCTCGCGCAGCGGGGGCGAGTGGCGTACGGACCGGGTCTGGGCCGGGAGATCCCCGGCGGTCAGGGCGAGCAGGGCCGCCACTGAAAGACAACGGGCGGGAAATCGGGGGGGGCGGGAGCGGTTCATCGGATGGCGAAGGCTCCCAAATCAGTCCGGGGATGTCACGAGGCTGGCATTCGTGACTTGGGGGTTTCCACGCCAACGGAATCCGCTTAACTCCCCACACGGCCCAGGCCGTCCTTCCATGACCCCCTCGTCCCTCTTCAAGGCCCTCCCTCTTCTTCTGCTAATCGGTCTGCGCGTGGATGCCGCCTCGGTGTGGGACCGACTCCCGGAGGTGCTGCGTCCCTGGATTCCCTGGGCCACGTGGGGGGACGCGCATCAGAATTGTCCGACGCCCTATTCGGATCCCAAGACCCATCGGTGCTTTTGGCCCTCGACGCTGGAGCTGGAGGTCACGGCGGAAGGCGCTCGGTTTACCCTGGACGTCCTGGTGTACGACGAGACCTGGGTGCCACTGCCGGGAGGCGGTGACGTCTGGCCGGTTGTGGTCGAGGATGCTTCCGCCACGGCGGGGGATGGCAAACCCGTCCGGATCGCCGTGTTGGAGCATGACCAGACGCCTGCGGTGCGCCTGGTGCCCGGAGGAAACCGCGCCCCGGGTGAACCCGGACGTCATCGTCTCTCGGGTTCGTTCCGCTGGAACCAGATGCCTCAGCGTCTTCGGATTCCGCCCGAGATCGGTGTGCTGACGCTGAACCTGTTGGGCCAGCCGGTTCCCAATCCGGCCTGGGATGCCGACGGCCAGCTCTGGCTCAAGCGCGACGGCGCTGCGGGGACCGATGAGAAGAACTACCTCGCCACGAAGGTCTATTCGCTGGTCGAGGACGGCATCCCGATGTGGCTCCGACAGGAGGTCGAACTCACGGTGTCGGGCAAGAGCCGTGAGGAGAACCTCGGTGCGGTCGTTCCCGAGGGGTGGCGTCTGTCGTCGGTGGTGAGCCCGATCCCGGTTGCGGTCGACGACCAGGGGCGTCTCAAGGCCCAGGTGCGTCCGGGCAAGTGGACGGTCCGACTCGTCTCGTTCCGTTCCGACAATCCCACGTCCTGGCAGTACCCGGCGGGGGTGGCTGCGGCGACGCCCGACCAGTGGGTCGGCTTCGCCTCGCGTCCGGAGCTTCGAGTGGTCGAGATCGTGGACGCGCCGTCGGTCGACGTCTCCCAGACGACCTACCCCGACGCCTGGCGGCGTTTCCCGGTGTATCGCTGGGATGTCGCAAAGCCGTTCCGTCTGGTGGAGCGGATGCGGGGCATGGGGGATCAGAAGCCGCCCGGACTGGCGATCGCGCGGGAATGGTGGCTCGACGAGGACGGCCATGGACTCACGTTTCGGGATCGCGTCCGGGGTGCCATGCAGCAGGTGTGGCGGCTCGATGTCGCAGAGGGGGAGGATCTCGGATCGGTCCGCATCGGCGGCCAGGGACAGCTCGTCACGCTCAACCCTCGGACCGGTGCGGCCGGGGTGGAGGTGCGGACCCGGAACCTCGATCTCGAGGCGACCGGTCGGCTGGATCGTCCGAAGCGGTTTCCCGCGACGGGGTGGCGGTCGGATGCGGAGTCGCTCCAGGTGACGCTCCATCTGCCGCCGGGCTGGCGGTTGCTGGCGCTGTTCGGTGCCGACTGGGTCCGGGGCGACTGGCTCACGGCCTGGACGTTGCTCGATGTCTTCCTGCTCCTGATCTTCACCCTGACGGTGTTCCGGATGTGGGGCTGGGGGCCGGCGTTCCTGGCGTTCCTCGCGTATGGCCTGTCGTTCCACGAGCCGGGTGCACCGCGCTACACGTGGCTGGTGCTCCTCATCCCTGTGGCGCTCGAGCGGGTGGTCCGTTCCGGAATGTTCCACCGTGTCATCCAACTGACGAAGTGGGGGACGATCCTGACGCTGGTTTTCCTACTGGCGCCGTTCATTGGACGCCAGGTCCAGCAGGCGATCTATCCCCAGCTGGAATGGCTGGGGCGAGATGGACGGCACTTCCAACCGGCTCCCGAGCTGCCGCCGCTCGCCTCACCCGCGGTGCCGCCTGCCCCCTCGACGGCTACTGGAGCCAGGGAGGTGCCGCTCGCAGATGCCGAAAAGGGGGAGGCCAATAGGGCCTACCGCATGGAGCCAGTCCTGGCCCGACGCTACGGGCTGATTCCCAAGATTCCTTCCTCCTCCGTGGAACCCCTCCAGCAGAACAGCATCATGGCGAATCTCCTCTACCAGGCCGAGGCGCGGATCCAGACCGGACCCGGTGTGCCAGATTGGACCTGGCGTGCGGTGAGCTTCGGCTGGAATGGACCGGTCCAGGCCGCCCAGCAGGTCCGCCCGGTGCTCATTCCCATCGGGATCGAGCGTGCGCTCACCGTGCTGCGGGTTGGACTGATCCTCGCCCTCGCCGCCGTGCTGCTGCGACGCGGTCGTCCGTCGTCGACGGGTCTGGCCGACATCGCCCCGCGGTCCGCGGTGCTGGCCTTGCTCCTTGGGGTCGGCCTCGCACAGCCGCCCCGTGTCGAGGCGGATGAGACCCCGGTGGCCGCGGTCATCCCCGATGCCGCCACGCTGGAGAAGCTCCGGGAACGGGTCCTTCAGGTCTCCGACGCGTTCCCGAATGCAGCCGAGATCCCTGGCGTGTCGCTGCGGGTCGAGGGTCGGCGTCTTACCGCAGAGGCCGAGATCCACACGGCGCTGCGGGTGGCGGTGCCCCTGCCGGGACGTCTCCCCGCGTGGTCGCCGGTCTCGGTGCAGGTGGATGGACAGCCCGGAACGGCTCTGCGGCGCGACGACGGCTTCCTGTGGGTGGTCCTGCCGGCGGGCGTCCACCGGGTGCAGTGGCAGGGTCTGGTTCCGACGGCTTCCGAATGGGAATGGGCCTTCCGGCTCAAGCCACGCCGGGTCGTGGTGGAGGCTCCCGGATGGGCGGTGAGCGGGATCCGGGACGACGGGGTTCCGGAACAGCAGGTGCTCTTCGTGTCACAGGAACGGTCCGCCGGATCCTCGACAACCTACGAGCGTCAGGAGGTTCAGTCGGTCGCCCAGGTGCGGCGTCAGATTGAGCTGGGCCTCGTCGCCCAGGTGCGGACGGTCGTGACCCGACTCACGCCCCCCGGAAAGGCTCTCGCCCTCCGGATTCCGCTGCTGCCCGGGGAGAACGTGCTGTCGGCCAACGCCCCTGTCGTCGAGGGCGCCATCGAGGTGCGGCTGGGCGCCCAGGACACGTCCACCTCCTGGGACAGTGGGCTCTCGGTCAGCAACGTGCTGACGCTGTCCACGCGCCCGTCGGATACCTGGGTGGAGCAGTGGGAGCTGCGCGCGTCGCCGATCTGGAACGTCGCCCTTACCGGACTGGCACCGGTCTTCGATGCCGGCGTGGTGGATCTATTGCCGGTTTGGCATCCGTGGCCGGGCGAATCGGTCCGTCTGGATCTGACGCATCCGGCGGCCGTTGCGGGCGCGACCCGCACGGTGGACCGCGTGACGCACGAGGTCAGCGTGGGATCCCGACAGCGGACCTCCACCCTGAACCTGTCGGTGCGGAGCAGTCTGGGAGAGGACTTCCTGATCGAACTGCCGGAGGGGGCGGAGGTGACCGGACTGCTCCATGCCGGGAAGGGGATCCCGGTGCGGAAGGAGGGTCGGAGGGTGGTGGTCCCGCTGAGGCCCGGCGAGCAGACGATCGACCTTTCGTGGAAGGTGGGTGCGGATCTGGGATTCCATGCGGGTTCCGGATCGGTGGGCCTGCCGGTCGACAGCGCCAACATCACGACAGTGTTGAAGGTGCCGGATGACCGATGGGTGTTGCTGACCTGGGGTCCGCTCCGGGGTCCTGCGGTCCGGTTCTGGGGCATTCTCGTCTGCTCGCTGCTCGCCGCGATCGCGCTGGGACGCTTGCCGCAGTCGCCCCTGCGGACCTGGCAGTGGCTGCTGTTGGCCCTCGGTCTCACACAGGTTCCGTTGGCGGCGGCGGCGGTAGTGATCGCCTGGCTCTTTCTCGTCCGGTGGCGCGGGAGGCCTGCGTTCCAGGAGACGGGTCCGTGGCTCTACAATCTGGTCCAGCTCGGGGTGGTGCTGATGACCGCCGCGGCCCTGGGGGTGCTGGTCTATGCGGTGGGCGAAGGACTGCTCGGAAGCCCGGAGATGTTCATCCTGGGCAATGACTCCAGCCGCACGGTGTTGCGGTGGTATCTCGATCGGTCGCCGGCCGCGCTGCCGACAACGGTGGTGGTGTCGGTCTCGATCTGGTGGTACCGGCTCCTGATGCTGTTCTGGGCGCTGTGGCTGGCGTTCGCCCTGCTGTCATGGCTCAAGTGGGCCTGGAGGAACTTCAGCTCCGGTGGCCTGTCGCGTCCGTGGCGCAAGGCGAAGATGGTGCCGCCGACGCTGTAGGGGTGCTTCGGAGGACGGTACGGGTCGGGTCGTCGATGCAGTACGGCCGGATTCCCGCGTCAGGCCAGCCTGCGGTGCGCCCCAGGGACCCGATGAGGATTTCCCGGCTGCTTTGGGGGGCACCTTCTTCGTGCAGGATCCAGGTCAGTCCTGGGGCTTGCCGATTGCCGCGAGGAATTCCCGCCCGCTCGAAAGGGTTCCGGCAAGCCGAAGACATTCCTCGAGGCGTGTCGCGTCCTGTATGGTGTCCAGGTGATGGTTCCAGGCGGGATCCCAGTCCGGAAACCTCACTGCCACGAGGGATTTGATGGCCTGGATCCAGCCGGTTTGCAGTCCCGTTTGGCGACCTTCTGCGCGTCCTTGGGAGATACCTTGGGAGAGGCCTTGGGAATGCCCCTTCTCCATGGCGAACTGTTCGAGGGTGGTGATGAAGGTCATAGTCCTGTGTGATCGATAATGGTGGAGCTGACGGTGGAATTCAATGTCGAGGTCCCGGCTGAGCGGCGTCATTCGCTCCAACATCCGGAACAGCTTCGGGGTGTCGTCCTTGGAGAACCCCTGCTCGAGGAGCCGCTCTAGCCACGCGAGTTTCATCCGGAACCGTTCTGGCGAGTTGCGTGCGGTCCGTTGGGCGATCCGCTGGGCCAGGATGAGCTTGGCGACGGGGTTGTTGCTGTGGAACAGCTCGTCGTCCGGGAAATCGAGGAGTTTGCAGGACAGGAACTCGAACCTATTCCGGCAGCCCCAGAGCTCGTGCTGGTAGAATTCCGGGCGCCACCTGGGATCGTCATCGGCGAGGATGGCGAGGCTGACCACTGGCCTGGCGTGGAGTTCGAAAAGACGGGTGTGGTACCGGTACATCCGGAAGGCCATCTGGGCGATTGGCTGGGACTGCGCCTCGATGTGGAGCAGGGCGTCATCCAGGCCCGGATCGGTGCGGGTGAATCCGATGAGCCGATCGGCATGCTGACGTCCATGCTCCGCATCGGGCGCGACTTTCCGGAGCTCGGTGTCGAGGTGCACCGTGGGCTTGGACCAATCGATGCCCCGATGGATCTCGGGCTTCAACAGCTGGAGGATTGGCTGGAGGAAGACCTCCGTGGCCTCCTTCCAGGTGCCGTCGAAATCGGATGTGGGATCTGACATCCCTTCATGGGATCAGATCCGAAGACCGCTCCACCATCGCCAGATCTAGGGAGGGGAAGAGGCTTGCGGCCACACGAAGGGGAAGAGGGTCACTCATGCGGTGATTCCGGCTGCGAGGCTCGGATAAAGCCCCGGAGAGGGGTGGCCTGAGCAACAAAGGGAGGGGATAGAGCGGAGCTGGTTATTGGGACCAAGGGATTCCATGCGCGGGGGAGGCAGAGCCCTCCATCGCAGGGCGTACGAGTGCCCCCCGCACCCCGAGGGTGAGCCATTGCTCACGGGTTCGAGGCTTCGGACAATCCTGGAGCAAGGGATGGATTGATCGGGCGAACCGAGCCGTCATCCGCGTCTGGATGCGGGGCGGTCGGATCCGGTGACCTGTGGTGTCGCCTGCGCTCAACCACCGGCCATTCCACGGGGATGCCGCCGGCATCGGTTCGTGGTCGTCCCCTAGGCCGCGTCGGGGTGCCGACGGATGAGGGTGCGGCTGGAGGCCGGCTCGGTCCGGGGTCGGTTAGCAACCAGGGCTTCGAGGGTGGCGACTACCTCCTGCAGCACGTGGGCCTGGGTGGTCAGCTCCTCAGCGGCGACCGATCCTTCCTCGGCACCCGACGCCGTCGACTGGGCACTGTGCTCGATCTGACGCAGGGCCGATTCGATCCGCTCGACCGCTCGGCTCTGGTCCTCGCTGCCGCGATGGACCTCGTCGACTAGACGATGGATGTCGGCGGAGCGCTGGACGAGGAGCTGGATGGCGGCCGAGACCTCGTCAACCCGCTGGCGTCCGGTCTGGGTCCGGGCAATCGACTCGTCAATGAGCAGGGCGGTCTCACGGGCCGCCTGGGAGCAGCGCTGGGCGAGGCTGCGGACCTCGTCGGCGACGACGGCGAAGCCGAGTCCGGCCTCGCCGGCCCGTGCGGCCTCCACGGCGGCGTTGAGGGCGAGGATGTTCGTCTGGAAGGCGATCTCGTCGATGACCTTGTTGATCTTTGAGATCCGGCCGCTGGCGTCGTCGATCTCTTCCATGGCCGACACCATCTCGGCCAGACGGTCCTTAGCTCCCGAGAATCCCTCCTGTTCCTTCGCCACCAGTCCGCTCGCCGACTTCAGGGTCGTGGCGCCCTGGGCGGCCATCCGGCTGGCGGACTGGGCCGAGCTGGAGATCTCCTCGACCGCGCCGACTTGTTCGGAGGCCCCCTCGGCGAGGGAGCGGCTCGCGGAGGACACCTGGGAGGCACCACTGGCGACGGTCTCCGTCGCGGCCGAGAGGTCGGAGATGGACCGCCGCAGCACCCGGGCGTGACGGCGGATGCCGGTCCAGATGAGGATGGGTGACAGGACGGACAGCGCGAGCACCAGCATCATGACGCGCTCGGAGCGGCGTTCGGCGGTGGCGGCAACCGAGGCGGTGCGTTCGTCGAGCATCTGCTCGAACTGCGCAATGGGTCCCATGATGAGGGCCTTGTCGGCGTGGTACCTCGGATCGTGCATGATCCGGCGAGCCATCTCGGCGTCGGGATCCGCGGTCCGGGAGAAGCCTCCCTTGCCATCGTCGAAGCGTCCCTTGATGGCGTTCATTGCGACGGTCTCGGTCCGGACTAGGGCATTCGAGTTGTCCTCAGCCTCCTTGAGTTTCGCGAACTCAGCCTCTGTGAATCCCTGCATCTCCATCAGCCTGCGGAGGGCGACCGTGCGGCCGTCGGCCCGGGGTTTCACCCCGTTGCGGACGTCGAGGATGCGCCAGTATTCCGTCTCGTGCTGGGGATCGCCGGTGACGACGTAGGTGCGGGCGAGCCGTGTCAGGTCGTCTGAACTCGCCCGGAGTTCTTGGGCGAGCATCTGGGAGGCGTATCGATTGTTCTGGGCCCGGGTGAGGGCGAGCTGATTGAGGAAGGCGACGACGGCGAGTCCGGCAAGGGCGAAGACGGGCAGGAGGGTCGCTACCTGGAGCCGCTGCATCGAGTTCATCCGGGAACGTCCTGTCGCCATGGCCCTATTTGCACCGCTCGTCGTCCGGTCCTCAACCCCCAACTCTGGCAAATCTCAGAGTACCTTGCCGGGATTCAGGATCCCTGCCGGGTCTAGGACCCGTCGCAGCTCCCGCATGACGCGCATCTGGGCGTCGCCGGCGAATTTCGGGAGGAAGTCCCGCTTGGCGACCCCGACACCGTGCTCGCCCGTGATCGTGCCGCCGATGCGGATCGCCTCGTTGAAGATGTCCTGGAACGCCGCATGGACCCGTTCCATCTCCTCGTGGTTCCGCTCGTCGGTGAGGAAGGTCGGATGCAGGTTGCCATCGCCCATGTGTCCGAACGTCCCGATGCGGAGTTTGTACTTCTGGGCGATCTGCTCGACAAACCGGACCATGTGGGCGAGCTCGCTGCGGGGCACGGTGGCGTCCTCGAGGATCGTGGTGGGGGCGACCCGGGCCAGGGCACTGAAAGCGCTTCGGCGGGCGCTGGCGAGCCGGTTGGCCTCGGCCTCGTCGCGCGCGATCCGGATCTCCCGGCAGCCGTTGCGACGCGCCATCTCCTCCATGACTCGGGCCTCCTCCTCGACCTGGGCTGGATGGCCATCGGTCTCCATGAGCAGCAGCGCCTCGCAGTCCGTCGGTAGGCCGATCTTCGCATAGTCCTCCACGCACCGGATCGTGGTGCGGTCGAGGAACTCCAGCGTGCAGGGGATGATCTGGGCCGCGATCAGGTCGCTCACCGTCTGGGCCGCGGCATCCATCGCGTCGAACGTGGCCACGAGGGTCTTCTTGGCGGCGGGCTTGGGGATGAGCTTGAGCAGGACCTGGGTGATGACGCCGAGGGTTCCTTCGCTGCCGATGAAGAGGTCCTTCAGCGAGTATCCGGCGACATCCTTGACGCACTTGTTGCCGGTCGTGAGCACCTCGCCGTTGGCGAGGATGACCTCGAGTCCCATGACGTAGTTGCGGGTGATCCCGTACTTGAGGCCCCGGAGGCCCCCGGAGTTCTCGGCCACGTTGCCGCCGATGGTGGAGATCTTCATCGAGCCCGGGTCGGGCGGATAGAAAAGTCCCACGGCTGCTGCGGCCTCGGCGACTTGGAGGGTGGTAACCCCGGGCTCGACCCGCATGGTGAGGTTGGCGCGGTCGACCTCCAGGATCCGGTCCATGCGCACGGTGCAGAGTACGATGCAGCCCGCGACGGGCAGGCTGCCGCCGCTGAGGCCTGTGCCGGAGCCGCGCGTCACGACCGGGATCCGTTCGCGTGTGGCGACCTCGAGCACCGCCACCACATCGGCCGCGGATCGGGCGAACACCACCGCCCCAGGCATCTGGGTCATCGCGGCGGTGCCATCGAAGGAGTAGGGGATCAGATCCTCTGTGGAGGTCAGGAGGGCGTCGGGGGCGATCCGCTGGCGGAGCTCGGCGACGAGGGATTCGGACAAGGCCATTGCGCGGAGCCTGACAAGGCGTGGGCGCGGGGGTCAATGCGGGCCGTTCCGGGTCCGCTGCTGATAGGCCTCGTGCAGCGCCCGGGTTCCGGGACTCTCCCGGAACGGGATGCCGTCCAGGGCGGTGGCTGTCACCAGCCCGAGGGAGCTGAGGGTGAGGAAGACACCGTCCGCGGCGCGGAGGTCGTCGGGGGTACATCGGCTTTCCCCGGGGATGAAACCGAGGTCCGGGGCGATCCGGAGCACGGCGGCCCGGGTGATTCCGGGCAGGGCCCCGGACTCGACCGGGGGTGTGAGCAGGCGGTTCCCCGTGATCCAGAAGACATTGCTGCTGGATCCCTCCACGACACGGCCTGCGGTGTCCAGAAGCAGGGCCTCGTCGCAGCCTTGCGACTCCGCCTCGGCACGGGCGAGGACCTGGAGCAGCTTGCTGGAGGACTTCAGTTGGTTCAGCGGATCGGCCACGGCCAGTCGCAGAGAGGCCGTGGCAAGCCTCCAGCGCAGGGGCTGGGTCGGATCCTGGGGTGGCGCCGGGTGGGTGGTGACCGCCCAGATCGGGGACTCCGCCCCGCGGGGCGAATAGCCGCGGTTGCCCTGGCCCCGGGAGATCTGGATCCGAAGGAGGGCCTCGGACTGACCGTTGCGACGCAGGAGTTCCTGTGAGGTCGACAGGAGGATGTCCCGCGTCGTCGGCATCCGTAGACCCAGCGCCCCCGCGGACCGCTCGAGGCGATCGAGATGCTCGGTCCAGGCGAACGGGTGGCCTCGATAGACCCGCAGCGTTTCGAACAACCCATCCCCGTAAAGGAAGGACCGATCGAAGATCGAGACCTTGGCCTCCTCGGCGGGAAGGAATTCTCCGTTCAGGCAGACGACGTTCATGGGTGGGGGGCTGGATCGTTCATAGGTGGGACCTCCAGGGCGGTGGAGGTCTCCGCGAGATGGCGCGACAACCAGTCCCGGGCGCCGTCGACATCCCCGAAGGCGCCATCCAGCTGGGCCTCGAACGCGGCGGACAGGATGGGGGTGAAGGTGGGGCCCGGCTTCAGGCCGCGTTCCAGGAGGTGACGGCCCAGGAGGAGGGGTCGTGGTGCGGCGGCCGCGAGGGCCAGGGTCGTGGCGGCGGCCTTCAGTCGGGTCACCCCCTCGGGTTCACCTCCCGGACGCGGTGGGCGACCCGACGCGTCCGCGGTGATCACCGCGGACAGCTCCTCGATCGTGGCCGGGGCGAGTCGGAGGGCGAGACGCCGGACCGAGCGCGGCGTGGGATCCGCCAGGTGCGCCAGGTGGTTTGTCACGAGGGGCACGATCCGGGCGACCATCGACGGCGGGGTGTTGAACCGGGCTAGGAACGTCCCGGTGAGTGGGCCGCCTGCGGGCTCGTGACCCGGCGAGACGATTCGCTCCCGTCCCTCCCGGATCTCCCGTCGGGTGCACGAGGGCTTTCCGAGGTCGTGGCACAGCGTGGCGAGCGACAGGACCACCCGCGTCTCGGGGTCGGCCGCCTGCCAGAACCCACCGGCGACCAACGCATCGAGTGCGTGTCCCGTATGGATCCAGACATCGCCTTCCGGATGCCACTCCGGGTCCTGGTCCACCCCGAGGAGGGCCTCGAGTTCAGGGAAGGCGGAGACCCAGGCGGTATCCCGGAGGAAGCGGAGGCCAGCGGAGGGTTCCAAGGCCTGGGCCGCCCATTTGAACCATTCCTCGCGGACCCGTTCCTGGGCGAGCTCGGGATAGGTGCCGACGATGGACCGGCACAGCGCCACGGTCTCGGGTGCGGCGGTGAGTCGGAATCGGGCGGCGAACTGCATCCCGCGCAGCACGCGGAGCGGATCCTCGGGGAATGCGGCGCTGGTGTGACGCAGGATTCGCGACCGCAGATCGGCCTGGCCGCCGAAGGGGTCAAGGATCTCCTGACGCCGCGGATGCCACATCAGCGAGTTGACGGTGAAATCGCGTCGCGCGGCGGCTTCCGTCGGGGATATCGAGGGATCGAACTCGACCCGGAACCCCTGGTGTCCGGGCGCCACCTTGGAGTCGCGTCGGGGCAGCGAGAAGTCGTGGGTCTGTCCGTCGAGTGTCAGCTTCACCACCCCGAAGGAACGTCCCACGAGGTTGACCCGTCCCCAGCGTCCGAGCGCGGTGACGAGGCGGTCCTCGTCGACCCCGAAGACCTCGATGTCGAAGTCCTTCACCGGGACCCCCAGAAGCCAGTCCCGGACGCATCCGCCGACGAGGTAGGCCTGCTCCAGCGCGGGTTCGCGCGCAAGGAGATGGGCCAGGGCCCTGGGGAGCAGGTCGTTCACAGGCCGAGATCAGCACGCACGGATCCGGGGGGTAAAGGAAGAAGCGGAAACCGGCCGCGGATCGGCTCCGCCGGGAGGGAACGACGGGTGGAAATGAACCACTGGACGCCTGCGGTTGGCGCCCGCCACATTCCGCGCCTCCGGGGTTCCCCCCGGTTCTCCCCGATGTTCTTCAACGGACGTCTCTTTCTGAGGGCCCTGCGCCTCCATTTCCTGGGCCGTCGTCCGACGGTCCGACGGTGGGCGTACGGCATTCTCTTCGTGACGCTCTTCCTGTCGTTCCGCCTCGTGGTGAGGGTGGGATGGGGGTTCGACCGGGTGTTTTTCCCCGGATTCCGACGCCAACCGGTCCGGTCCCCGGTCTTCATCATCGCACCACCGCGTTCAGGGACCACCCTGACGCAGCGGCTGCTGGGGCTGGACGAGGAGCGGTTCATTCACTGGAAGCTCTACCAGACGATCCTCCCGTCGATCACCCTCCAGCGACTGATCACGGGGATCCGTCGGATCGATCGGTGGGCCGGGGGGGCGTTGGCGAGGCTGGTGGGGCGTGTGGAGCGATGGGGTCTGGGCGGCTGGGATGGATTGCACACGATGCGGCTGAACCAGCCGGAGGAGGACGATGCCCTGTTCCTGTACGCGTTCGCCTCGGAGGCGGCCTATCTGCTGTTTCCGTACCCCCGGGACCTCTGGGAGCTGGGGTTCCTCGACGCCCTGCCGGCGGGGTCGCGTCGGCGCCTCACCGACCACTACCGGTCCTGCATCCAGCGGCAGCTCTTCGCCCACGGAGGCGGAAGGACGCTTCTATCGAAGGCGACGCAGTCCTGCGGGTTTGTTGAATCCCTGCTCGAGGGGTTTCCGGACGCCCGGTTCATCACGATCGTGCGACACCCCTACCAGTCGGTCGCGTCGCATGTCAGCCTCTTCGTCCCGGTCTGGCAGCGGCATTCGCCGGAGATCGCCAAGGACGGTCCCGAGGCCCGGGAATATGCCGAGCTGGCGGTCGAGTGGTACCGACATCTGCATGCGTTCCGCGACAGGGTCCCGGCGTCCCAATACCACTGCATCGACTACCGGGAGCTGGTCCAGGACCCGGAGACGACGATCCGCTCGGTATACCGGCATTTCGGATGGGAGGTCTCGGAGACCTTCGCCTCACGTCTCCGGGAGGAGGCCCGGAGGCATCGGGGATTCAGCAGTCGACACGAGTACTCTCTCGAGTCGTTTGGACTGAGCCGTGAGTGGGTGCAGGAACGCCTCGGGCCGATCCTGGAGTTCCATGCGTTGGAGAGGTGACGGGACCTTTCGGATCCGGTCCTGGCCGGACGGCCCTCAGATCGCTTCGAGGATCTTGTCGAGTTTCACGTGGGCGGCGATCAGCTCCTGCACCAGCTTGATCTTCTGGGTGTCGTCGGGACGGATCTTCACGATGAGATCGTGGACCCGACTCGCCACCGTGTAGCTGTCCAGCGGAGACACCAAGACGGGGCAGGGGAAGGTCCCGGCGAGCTTGAGCACCGCGTTGGAGGTGGGGATTTCCTCGGAGAGGACAATGCCCGAGAGATGGCCGCCCGACTTGAGGTAGTCCTGGGCGGCCTTGACGATGTCGTCGCGGTCGGCCGGCACGATGAGCAGCACCCCGGGGAGGAAGTGCTTGGTCACCTGGGCGGCACCCATCGCGCCGATGACCACCCGTTTCACGATGTTGTGGATCTGGGGTGTCGAGTTGAGGACACGGGCGTTGAGCTCCTCACGGATCAGCTCGAGGGTCGGGCTCGACAGGATCGGCTGGTGGGGCACGACGCCCAGGAGCTTGAGTCCCTTGCGCCGGAGACCCTTCTCGGCGAACTCGGTGATGTAGTCGAGCTTCTCAGGGAGGACCTTGTTGAGGATGACGCCGATGACCTCGACGCCCTCTTTCTCAAACAGGGCGCGGTTCAGGGCGACCTCGTCGATGGGCAGTCCGATGCCGCCCCGGGACACGATGACGACCTTGGCCTTGAGCATCCTCGCCACGGTGGCGTTGCTGAGGTCGAACACGCTGCCGACTCCCGCATGGCCCGTGCCCTCGCAGAGGACGAACTCCTTCTCCCAGGCCACACGGTCAAAGGCCTTGTGGATTCGCTTCACAAGCGCGTCGAAATTGGCCGACTGCAGGTAGCGTCGGGTGAAGTCGGGCTCGACGGCGATGGGCGACATGTCGACCAGCGGGCAGTTCAGCCGGAACACCCGGTCCATCAGCACCGAGTCCTCGTCGATCTTCTCGGCGTCGATCTCCACGAAGCGCTGTCCGACGGGCTTGATGTAGCCGACGCGTCCGAAGCGCCGCTGGAGGGCGGCCAGGAGTCCGAGGGAATTGGTGGTCTTGCCGTCGTTCTGCCGCGTCGCGGCGATGAAGACCCGGGGGGTAGAGCTGTTGAGGAGCACGGGTGGAGTCGGTGTGTCGGGACGGTTCAGACGGCGTCGCCAGGCAGCGTGTCACCCGCGCCGGGGTAGAGCTTCTGGTACTCGATGCTCTGGAGACCGGTGATGGCGGCCACGCCCAGGATGTCGTGCGACGTGCTGCCGCGGGAGAGGTCGGCGGCGGGACGATCCAGCCCGAGCAGGATCTGTCCGTAGGCGTTGGCGCGGGCGATGTGCTGGATGAGCTTGTGGGCGATGTTGCCGGAGTTGAGGTCGGGGAAGACGAGGACATTGGCCCGGCCGGCGACGGGGCTTCCGGGCAGCTTGCGGGCGGCGATCTCGGGCACGAGGGCGGCGTCGACCTGCAGCTCTCCCTCGAAGTCGGCCTCGAACAGGTCCTGGTCGGCCTTCTGGCGTGCCAGCGCGGCGGCCGCCCGGACCTTGAGAACGCTGGAGTGGGTGGCGCTGCCCTGAGTCGAGTAGCTGAGGAAGGCGACCCGGGGTCGCGTTCCGAGGATCTGGTTCGCGAGGCGCGCAACGCTGAGGCCGATCTCCGCGAGCTGGTCGACGGTGGGGTCGGGAATGACGCCGCAGTCGCCCATGAACAGGACGCCCTTCTCGCCGAAGCGTGTGTCCTCCACCTCCATGACCATGCAGGACGAGGCGGTGGTGGTCTTCGGGGCTACCTTGATGATCTGGAAGAGGGGGCGCAGGACACCGCCGGAGACCTCGCTGGCGCCGGAGACCAGTCCGTCGGCCTGCTTCATGGCCACCATCATCGCACCAAAATAGTTCGGCTTCTTCATGGCCTCCCGGGCCTCTTCTTCGGCGATGCCCTTGCTGCGGCGGAGCATCAGGAACCGCTTCACGAAGCTGTCGAGGTCCGGGCTCTGCGAGGGGTCGATGCGGCGGATGCCCTCGAGGTTGACGTTGAGGGCGTCGGCAGCGGCTTTCACCTGCTGACGGTCACCGAGGAGAATCGGTACCCCCAGCCGCAGGGAATGGAACTGACGGGCAGCCTGGAGCACCCGGGGTTCCGTCCCTTCCGGAAAGACGATCCGTTTGGGATGACGCTGGAGCTTCTCGTAGACCCCGCCGATGAAACGCATCCCCGGGTTTAATCCGCAGGCACCCAAACTGCAATTGCCCTTTGCCCTCGGGCCTCGATCCGCAATGATTCAGACATAATGAGAAAGCACCTTTGGACCGCAGTCGCCGCCATTGCCCTCTCTTGGATCGCCTGGGCCCAGCAGGGCGCCGCCCCGGCGAAACCCGCCGCCAGGACCCGCAACGTGGACGTGCAGGAATTTGACCGCCTCCGCTCGGGCAAGGATGTCGTAATCCTCGACGTTCGGACCCCGGCCGAGTTCGCCGAGGGCAACATCGAGGGGGCTGTTCTGCTCGACTATCGGGCGCAGGACTTTGCCGACAGGGTCGCCAAGCTGGATAAGTCCAAGCTGTACCTCGTGCACTGCGCCGCCGGGGGGAGGAGTGCCCGCGCGTGTGCCAAGATGGAGACCCTGGGCTTCACCAACCTGGTGAACCTCGAGGGCGGCATGGGGGCGTGGCAGGACGCCAAGAAGCCCGTCGCGAAGTCTCCTGCCAAGTAGGCCACCCGCCGGACGGCTGGAGCCGCCCCGGCGCCGAGCCCTCCCCTGCATGGACCGCCCCGTCGGATATGGCCCACGGCTCCGCGGGGAGGTGGTCTACCTCTACGCCTTCGACATCGCCTACGAATTTGGCAGGGAACCCCTCCGCGAACTGCTCGGTCAACCGGTGGCCCAGTTCAGCGTCGATGTCAGCCATCGCGGCCCGCGGAACCTCCTGTTCCACCAGCCGCAGATGGTCCGGCTTCCCGCCCAGGAACGGCGGGGTCCCGCCGGACCGGTCCGGGTCGATACCACTGTCAAGATCCTGCCCATCGGGGCCATCAGCATCTCGGTCCGGGTCCCGTTTGAGGTCGATCGCCTCGAGCAGCTCATCCCGTACCACGACCTCCGGTTCAACAATGGGACGCTCCACGATGAGGTCCGGCACCTGGCCGAGCGGATCCGGCAGGAGCTGGGTCCGCTCATCCTCCGTCCTATCGACCAGCTGGCCCATGAGGAGGCCTACACGGTGTTCTGCATCGAGGCCCCGGTAACGGGGGGCGACGGGGTACCGATGAACGCCGAGGTCTGGCTGGAGGGGCATCGACGACAGGTCGCCTCGCTTCTCGCTCAGGAGGATCCCGACAGCCTCTCGGCCCAGGAGGAGCTGGAGTCCACGAACCGCAGCCTCAGCTACTATGCCGACGATCTCCTGGTGATCGACTGGGACGCGGCGCTCCTGGTGGACCAGGCCCGGGATTTCGACGAGACGCTGCACATCCTGGAACTGGCCAACGTCCAGCTGGCCGAGCTGGAGGCCTACGACCGTGTCCTGGACGCCGCCCTCGAGCGCAGCTACCGCGATCTCGGGACCACGCCGATGCGGCGTCGGTCGGAGGTGTTGCGCGATCTCCGGGAGCTCCGGATCGACATGACCCGGTTCAACGACGAGCTGTCGAACATCACCAAGTTCTTCGGCGACTGGCACCTGGCGCGGGTCTACGGAGCGGTGGCGGCGCGGTTCCATCTCGCCGACTGGCATCGGGCAGTCTCGGACAAGCTCCGCACCCTCGATGAACTGCACCAGATCCTGAAGTCCGACCAGGCCAACCGGTGGATGATGGTCCTCGAGGTCACCATCGTGCTCCTCTTCATCATCGACCTGGCGATCCTGTTCCTCGGGGTTCGCTCCTGATCGGTCCCGACGGTCACCGTGCCCGTGGGTGGAAGGCGTCGTGGACGTCCCGGAGATGTTGTCCTGCGACGTGGGTGTAGATCTCGGTGGTGCCGATGCTGGAGTGGCCGAGGAGCTCCTGAATCACCCGGAGATCGGCTCCGTGTTCAAGAAGGTGGGTAGCAAAGCTGTGCCGGAGCATGTGGGGCGTCACGTTCTTCTCGATCCCGGCCCGGCGGACGCAGGCCTTGATGCGGAGCCACAGGGTAACCGGGGCGAAGGCAGTGCCGCGCTGGGTGAGGAAGACGTTGGCAGGGGATCTGGGTCCCACGAGCCGCGGTCGGCCCGATCCCAGATACCGGTTGAGGGCCTCAATCGCAGCCCGTCCGACCGGCACCACACGTTCCTTGCCACCCTTGCCGATCACCGTGAGGAACCCGGACTCGAGATGAAGCTGCTCGAGACGGATCGTGCGGAGTTCGGCAAGGCGGAGTCCGCTGGCATAGGCGACCTCGAGCACGGCGTGGTCGCAGAGGTCGCGCGGCGTGATCTCCCCGGTCGGGGCCCGAAGGAGGCGCTCGATTTCCTCGGTCGACAACGCCTTCGGGAGGGTCTTCCAGCGCCGGGGTAGCGACAGGTTCTCGGCCGGGTTCTCGGCGACGAATCCCTCCGCGGTGGCGAAGCGGCAGAAGGCACGGATCGCCGCCACCTGGAGATACAGCGTCGACGCACTCAGCCGTTTCGGGGAGTCCGGGTCGTCGAGGTGGGCCCGGCTGCGCTGATGGGTGAGGAATTTGACGAGATCCTGCGGCCGCACCGCCTTCCACCCGGCGATGCCTCGGGCCTCCAGCCACCCTACCAGCTGCCCGAGCGCATGGGCGTAGGTCCGCTGGGTGTGGTCGGCTTGGCCTCGCTCATGGCGAAGGTGCACCAGGAATTCATCGACGAGGTCCGACAACACCGTCCCAGCAGACGGCGGATCGCCCTCGGTCGCGAGCCTGATTTCGCGACTCCGGTGGGCCTGGAACACCACCTTTGGGTGTGCCACGGAGTCATCCCGTACGACCGAACTTCTTCTCGAGCTCCCTCCAGCTGAACTCGATGAGGGTGGGACGTCCGTGGGGGCAGGTGTAGGGCATCTGGCATCGCCTGAGGTCGGCCAGCAGATGCTCCAGCTCCGGACCCGCCAGCGGATCGTTGGCCTTCACGGCGTGGCGACAGACGGTCTTGGCCACGACATCCTCGCCAAACCGCAGCGTGTTGATCCCGCCCCCGGACGCCCGGAGCTCGTCGATCAACCCGAGCACGAACTGCCGGGGGTTGCGGGACCGGACGAAGGGTGGCACCGACTCGAGGAGGAACGTCCGTTCCCCGAATTCCCGGAGCTCGACTCCCAGCCGGTGGAACACGGGCAGATGCTCCGTCGTGAAGTGCGCATCCTGGAGGGTCATCTCCACGGTCTCGGGCATCAGGAGACGCTGCGAAGGCGCCTCGGCTGCAGACTCCATTCGGGCCAGCATCTGCTCGTACAGGATCCGCTCGTGCGCGGCGTGCTGGTCCATGAGGACTAGTCCGCGATCCGACTCCAGCAGCACATAGAGCCGTCCAATCACCCCGAGGATCCGGAGCGGCACCTGGAGAAGGGGTTGTGCGGTGCCGGGTGCGGCAGACGGAGGTGCGGGGTGGGGGATGGGTGACGTTTGGATCGTCGGGGTTCCGGCAGGGCGGGGATCCTCCTGGGAACGGGGCGGAGGCGGGAACCCCGATGACAGCGCGGTCCGCGGTTCCGGCGCTGAGGAGGGTGCCGCAGGGACCATCGATTCCCAACCAGGGAGCGAGGGGCCCGCGTCGGAGAGGGGGATCTCGGTCCGCTGCAGGGGAAGATCCGAAGGCTCCGGGGCGAATCGCAGGGATGTCGTTGGAGTGGTGGGCTGGGCGAAGTCCAACAGCGCCCGGCGCACCGCCTGGGTCACGAATCCCCGGACGATCGACTCGTTCCGGAAACGGACCTCGCGCTTCTGGGGATGGACATTGACGTCGACCCCGGTTGGGTCGAGTTCGAGGAAGAGGCAGCAGACCGGGTACCGCCCCTTCATCAGCGCATTGTGGTATCCCTCGAGCAGGGCGAAGTTCAGCCCGCGGCTCTCGATGGGGCGCTGGTTGACGAAGAGGTGCTGGTCGGACCTCGATGACCGGGACACCCCCGGGCTGCCGATGAATCCCCAGACCCGTCCGGCGAGGATCGGGGTGGAGGTCGGGGAGCAGGTGTCCATGGACCCAGGCGAGGCCTCGAGTTCCGGATCCTCCCGCCCGGACTCGTCCTCGACCTCGTTCGAGAAGTCGACGCGAAGCAAGGGGACGTCCCCCCCGAGGATCTGTCGCAGCCGTTCCTGGAGGGCATCGAACCGGTCGGCCGGGGAGGCCCACTGGACCGGTGCCCGATGGAACACGGTGCGGCCGTCGCTGATGAACCGGAATCCGACCTGCGGATGGGCCATGGCCACGAGGTCGAGGTAGTGCGCGATGTGGGTGCGTTCGGTGTCCTCGCTCCGGAGGAATTTCCGCCGGGCGGGGAGGTTGAAGAACAGCTGTCGGACTTCCACGGCGGTGCCGGTCGACGAGGCCCCCGCCTTGACCTCGAGAATTCGTCCGCCGTGCACCAGCACCTGGGTTCCCTCGCCGGAGGTGTCACCCCGCTCCCGGGTGGTGAGGTGGAATCGGCTGACGCTGGCGATGCTCGGCAGCGCCTCGCCTCGGAATCCCATGGTCTCGATCGCCTGGAGGTCCTCGGCCCGGGTGATCTTGGAGGTGGCATGACGCTCGAGACACAGCAGGGCGTCGTCCCGCCCCATCCCGAACCCGTCGTCGGTTACCCGGATGAGGCTCCGTCCGCCGGCGGCGATCTCCACGGTGATCTGGGTGGCGCCGGCATCGAGACTGTTCTCGACCAGCTCCTTGACCACGCTGGCCGGCCGTTCAACGACCTCTCCGGCCGCGATCTGGTTGGCGACCTGTTCGGAGAGGAGACGGATACGGTTCACGCGCCTGAGTTCAGGGGGTGGTTGGGGTGCGGGGAAGGCGAAAATGGAGGAGAGGGAGGAAAGATGGGGGGCTTGTGTCGTTCGTCGTGAGAATGCCCTTGTCTTGGAGTTTGTGACCGGTACCCTCCGCCCTTCTTTTATGAAGGCTGACACGCATCCGAAAAATTATCGGTTGATGGTTTTCCGCGACTCCGCCTCAGGCGAGTCGTTCCTCACCAAGTCCTGCGCCTCCACTCCGCTTACTGCGACGTGGGAGGACGGCAAGGAGTACCCGCTGTACCTCATGGGCATCAGCGGATTCACCCATCCGTTCTACACCGGACAGCAGAAGTTCGTCGACACTGCCGGCCGGGTCGACAAGTTCCAGCAGCGCGCCGCCCGGACTGCCGAGATGCAGGCCGCCAAGGCCTCCGGCAAGAAGAAGGCCTAGAGCTGTGGTCGATACCGCCCGCCGCCCGGTTCAGCCGGTCGGCGGGCGGTTTGCTTTTTGCAGGTTGGGTTTCCGCCGCCATTCTCCTGCGTCACCGTGGATCTTCATCCCTTCATCGTCCGTTTCCGGGAGCGCTTCGCCGAGGTGGAATCGCTCCTAAGCGCACCGGATGTCTTTGCCCAGCCGCAGCGCGGACAGGAGCTGACCCGGGAACACGCCCGGCTCCGCGGTCTCGTCGAGGCAGGGGATCGATTCCAGAGGGCCCAGACCGAACTGGCCGAGAACAGGGCCCTGGTGGCGACCGAGCCGGCCGGTTCCGAGCTGGCGCTGATGGCCCAGGAGGAGATCGGGCGTCTCACCCTTGAGGAAGCCCGGCTGGCGGCACGGCTCCAGGAAGGAATCCTGCCGCCGAGTCCCACGGATTCGAGGAACTGCATTCTGGAGCTCAGGGCCGCCGCCGGGGGGGCCGAAAGCGCCCTCTTCGCCGCGGACCTCCTCCGGATGTACCAGCGGTTCGCAGAGGCCGAGGGCTGGCGATTCGAGATGCTCGAGGCCAGCCCGTCCGATCTCGGCGGCTACAAGGAAGCCATCGTCAGCGTTACGGGCCCGGAGGTCTTCAAGCGACTCAAGTTCGAGTCGGGTGTCCACCGGGTTCAGCGTGTCCCCGCCACCGAGGCCCAGGGGCGCATCCACACCAGCACCGTCACCGTCGCCGTCATGCCCGAGGCGGAGGAGGTCGATGTCGTCATCAAGCCCGAGGATCTTGAGATCAACGTCTGTCGGGCGTCGGGCCATGGCGGACAGGGCGTCAACACCACCGACTCCGCTGTCCGGATCTTCCACAAGCCCTCGGGGATCGAGGTTCGATGCCAGGACGGCCGGTCCCAGCAGAAGAACAAGCAGCAGGCCATGACCGTCCTCCGGTCCCGTCTGCTCGAGCGCAAGCTGGCCGAGGAGAACGCCAAGTATGCCGCTGCCCGAAAGGAGCAGGTCGGTTCCGGCGAGCGCAGCGAGAAGAGTCGCACCTATAACTTCCCTCAGAATCGCGTCACGGACCACCGTATCAACCTGACTCTCTACAACCTCGCGGCCGTCATGGAGGGCGAACTGGAGCCGCTGATCGGCCCGCTCCTGGCCGAGGACGTTCAACGTCGTCTCGCCGAGATCAAGGACTAGTCCAACGGGAAGGGGACCCCGCACGGCGATGCGGAGGAGGACGGGAGAGCCACGTGGATTACCCCACCGTTGGGTGATCCCATGCCGGGCATCACCGTGGGCGGGATGCGCTCATTCCAGGGGATGGGCTTGGCCACACCCAATGCCTGAGAGAACCCTGTGTGTGGTGGCCTTCTGCCCCTCCATTCTCCTGCCGTTCTCCGCGTCTCCGCGCCTCCGTGTGGGTCCCTCCTCCCCGCGTGAGTCCTTGAGTCGGACCGGTCGCAGGTGGTTCGCTGGGCGCGACGCATGGGATCCGAGAACGAAGGTCCGGGGATCGTCCAGATCTCTCCCACCACCGTGGAGTGGCAGGGACGTGAGCTCCTCTATTTCGGGGGCAGCGACTACTTCCGTCTGTCCTGGAATCGCAGGATCCGCGGGGTAATCCGTCGGGCGGTCGACACCCTCGGCCCCAACGTGGCGGCGAGTCGGACCACGACCGGCAACCATCCTTTGTATGCAGGACTGGAGCGGGATCTGGCCCGGATGTTCCGGTTTCCCTCGGCCGTGTTGACCTCATCAGGGTATCTGGCGCCACTCGTGGCCTGTCAGGGACTCGTGGGTGAGGTTGGGCACGTGTACCTGGCGAGAACGGCCCACGGCTGCCTGCGTGACGCGGTGGATCTGTTGGGCGTGGCCCGGAAAGAATTCGACTCCGTCGACGATCTGCGGAAGCAACTCGGACGCTCCCGGAAATCCGCTCCGTCGCTGGTGATGACGAACGGGTTGTCACCCCTCGATGGATCCCTGGCAACGGTGTCGGAGCTTCTCTCCGTTCTGCCCGGGGAGGGTTGGCTGCTGGTCGACGATGCCCACGGTGTTGGAACGCTAGGACGGGAGGGGCGGGGAGTTCTGGAGGTCCAGGGAGTCCGGGACCCGCGGGTCCTCCTCACCGGGACCCTGAGCAAGGCCTTCGGATGCTACGGCGGCTTTGTCCTTGGATCGAAGACGTTCCGGGACCGGGTGGTGGAGCAGGGACGCTGTTTCCAGGGCAATACGCCGCCTCCCTTGCCGTGGGTTGCCGGGGCTCGTGCTGCCCTCCGGTTGCTCCAGGAACGTGGGGAAGGGTGGCGAAGGACCCTGGCCACACGGATACAGAAGGTTCGTGCGGTATTCCCAGAATCGGACACCCGACGGCATGCCATCGGGCCTACCTTCATCCTCGTGCCCCAGGATCCGCGGGCAACCCGTCGCATTGGGCGCCGGCTTCAGGCCGCGGGCATCTACCCGTCGTGGATCCGTTATTCCCAGGGCCCGGCTGACCGGTTCTTCCGGTTTGCGGTGTCCTCCGCCCACACCGCCGAGGAGGTGTCGCGTCTCGGAGAGGTGGTCGAGGAGTGTTTGCCGTGGTGTCGGGTGGAATGAGGAGGTGGAGTCGTGGCGGCCCTCCGCGGGCGTGGTTTCTCTTGGTCGATGCGCCCGGCATTGCTACCACTCCCGGCAATGTCCAACCCAAGCATCGGTTTTCTGGGGGCCGGCAAGATGGCGACGGCCCTGGCCCAGGGGTTCCTGAAGGCGGGACTCGTCGACGCCCCCCGGCTCTTCGCGAGCGACGTCGTCCCGGCTGCGGCCCTGTCTTTCTCGAACGCGACGGGTGGGCGCTCGCTCCCCAACAACCGCGAGGTCGCTGCCGCGGCCGACGTCCTGGTCGTGGCCGTGAAGCCGGATCAGGTGGCCGGCGTGCTCCATGACATCCGCGACATGCTGGATCCCCAGCGGCATCGGATCCTGTCCATCGCGGCCGGGGTCTCGATCGCCTCCCTGGAGTCGGCGGCGCCGGGACAGCGGGTGATCCGGGTCATGCCGAACACGCCCGCGCTCGTCGGGGCTTCCGCCTCGGCCTACGCGCTGGGTTCGGTGGCGACGGCCGAGGACGGGGCGCTGGCGCAGCGTCTCCTGGGCAGCGTCGGCCTCGCCCTCAAGGTGAAGGAGCGCCTGCTGGATGCGGTGACCGGGCTCAGCGGAAGCGGTCCCGCGTATGGATTCCTGATGATCGAGGCCCTTGCCGATGGCGGCGTCGCGGCGGGCCTCCCGCGCGACATCGCCCAGCGTTTGGCGGCCCAGACGTTATTGGGCGCGGCCCGTCTGGTGTTGGAGACCGGTCAACACCCCGGCGCCCTCAAGGATGCGGTCTGCAGTCCCGGAGGAACCACCATCGAAGGCATCCACGAGCTGGAAAAGGGAGGCGTGCGCGCGGCCCTGATCGCCGCCGTCCGCTCTGCCGCCGACAAGTCGCGTCGACTCGGCCAATCCTGACGCCGATGCAGTTCCCGCCCCCATCCGAACGGCAGGCCCGGATCATCTGGACCTCCCTGACGACCTTTGCACTGGCGCTGGGGTTGGCCCTGCTGGGCGCCGTCCTCTGGGGACTCGGGATCGCGGTGCAGCACCTGTCGCCAGTCCTGTGGCCGTTCGCCGTCGGGGTGGTCCTGGCCTACCTGCTGTCCCCCGTGGTCAATTGGCTCGAACAGCGGGGACTCCCCCGCATGCGCGCCCTCGTCCTGGTCTTTGCCGGTTCGGGACTCATCCTTCTGGGCGCGTTGGGGAGCCTTGTCCCGCGGGCCGTCGTCGAGGCCCGCGACCTGGCCAGCCAGCTCCCGGTCCTCGTGGTCCAGCTTCAGCATCGGGTCCAGGCGTGGCTCGAGTCTCCGCCCGCCTCCCTCCGCTCCCTTCTTCCCAAGGAGATCCTGGAACGTCTTCCGCAACCCGAGGGTTCCTCGCTCACCAACCGTGTGGCTGCCGGAGCTGCCGCACCGCAGGAGACGGAGGTGGCCTCGACCAATGGGGCCCCGGCGCTGGCCGCATGGATCGCCAAGGAGTCCGGGCCAGGCGCGGAACCACCCTGGTGGGTAAAGGCGCTCGATCCCAACTCGTTGAAGTCCGTCGGGACCTGGGTGGCTGCGGTGACGCCCGACATCCTCCGGTGGGGGCTTGGACAGGTCGGACGTCTTGCCTCCTTCGCGGGGATCCTGGCCGGGTTGTCCCTCATCCCGGTCTATGCCTTCTTCCTCCTGCTGGAGGAGCGTCGGATCGCCCGGACCTGGACCGACTATCTCCCGGTCGCGGATGCCGATTTCAAACGCGAGGCAATCTTTGTGCTGCGGAGCATCAACGATGCCCTCATCGTGTTCTTCCGGGGCCAGGTGCTCGTGGCCCTGTGCGACGGGATCCTCTATGCGGTTGGATTCCTGCTGATCGGGCTCCCCTACGCCCTGCTGATCGGGCTGATGGCCTGTGTGGTGACGATCATTCCATTCCTCGGTGCAGCCCTGACCTGTGGGACCGCCCTGATCATCGCGGTGGTCCAGTTCGGGGATTGGCAGCATCCGGCTCTCGTCGTCGCCGTGTTCTGCGTCGTCCAGTTCATCGAGGGCTTCGTGCTCCAGCCGAAGATCATCGGGGACCGCGTCGGACTGCATCCGGTGATGATCATCATCGCGCTGATGGTGGGGACCACCTTGATGGGTGGAATTCTCGGCGGCATCCTTGCGATCCCGCTCACCGCCGCGCTTCGGGTGCTCATGGCCCACTACGTATGGAGGGTTGACGCGGGCAACGAGGGAGGATCGAGAACTGCCTCGCCGCGGGATTGATTCCGCCGGGGGCTGTCGCCAGCGTGGACCCATGTCGACCACGCCCGGGCAGATGGCCCGCCTCATCGATCACACCCTGCTGCGTCCGGATGCCGTCCTGGAGGACTTCCAACGGCTCTGTGCTGAGGCGGTGAAGCATGGGTTCCACTCGGTCTGTGTGCCGGGCTCCCGGGTCGTCCAGGCGGTCCACCTCCTCGACGGCAGCGACGTGAAGGTTGCTGCGGTCGTCGGATTTCCGCTCGGGTCCACCGATGGGGATGCAAAACGATATGAGACCGAGACCGTCATCGACCTCGGTGCCCAGGAGATTGACCTCGTCCTCAACATCGGCCGGCTCAAGGACGGCGACGATCGGTATGTCCTCCGGGAACTCCGAGACGTCGTGGAGGCTGCGGAGTCGATTCCGGTGAAGGTGATCCTGGAATGCTGCCTGTTGACGGAGGACGAGAAACGGCGGGCCTGCTCCCTCGCCGTGGAGTCGGGCGCCAAGTTTGTGAAAACCAGCACCGGGTTCAGTTCGGGGGGGGCGACCGTCGCGGACGTGGCGCTGTTGCGGTCGTGCGTCGGACCGAAGATCGGAGTAAAGGCGGCGGGAGGGATCCGGGACTGGGCTTCGGCGGTGGCCCTCGTCGAGGCTGGAGCCATGCGGCTCGGAACGAGTGCCGGTCCGGCGATCCTCGCCGGCGGGACGGCGTCTGGGTCCTATTAAGCACGGAGCGGAGCAACCCCATCGATGCGTCAACGAGCGGGTGATCCACCCAGCTGGGCATCAGGCAGAGAGGGATCAGAAACGGCAGAAATATCGGTGGGGCTGCGGTCCCTCGCGGCCCCATCTCGATCCCATGCGCGTGGTTCCCCGCCGTGAAGGCGGACGGAACCAACCCACGCGTCAGAGGATCACGGCTCGCCCACCAGGTTTGCTCCACCCTCGCGGGTTCAGATGGGGACCTGGTCCCACAGGCCCCCATCTTCCCCGTGATGGGTCTGACCGATCCATCGGTCCAGCCGGGATCCTCTGACGCGTGGGTCCCTCCCGTCCCGCTTCACGGGTGTGCCACGCGCTGCGGATCGAGATGGGGCCGTGACGGAGCACAGCCCTACCGGCATCGCCTTCGTCATGATCTCCCTCGCCCTTCCTCCGTGTCTCGGCGTTACCGTGTGAGTCCATTCTTCCGTTCGACGGGAGCACAGAACCCGACCATAAAAAAACCCGCCGCGGGAGATCCCGGGCGGGTCTTGGGAGGAAGCGTTGAAGATCAGCTGCCCGACTCGGTCTTCTCACCGGACTTCTTCCAGCCGGCGATGCCCTTCGAGTAGTGCTTCACATTGGTGTAGCCGAGCTTCTTGGCGGCGGCAGCACCGGCCTTGTAGGCGGAGCAGCGCTCGTTGCCGCAGTAGGCGACCACGAGGGCGTTTTTGTCGGCCGGCAGAACCTTGGCGAGCTTGCCCTCGACCTTGTCGAAATCGAGTGCGCCCGGGATGTGTCCCTCCTGCCAGCTCTCGGTGCCGTTGACGTCGAGCAGGACGACCTTCTTGGCGGCGATGGCCTGCTTGAGGTCCTCGGTGGAAATGCTGGGGAAGGCGTCATCGGCGAGGGCCAGGAAGGCCGAGGCGACAACGGCGAACAGAGTGGTAATGGTGCGTTTCATTGTGGTGTTCCGACAATAATCGGACCTGTCCGATCGTCAACGGGTCGATCCCGCGTCTTGCGGTGTCCTGCCTCAGGTGATACCCACACGACGGTTCCGGGCGTGTGGCGCAGTGGTTAGCGCAGCAGTTTTACACACTGTTGGTCGGGGGTTCGAATCCCTCCTCGCCCACCACCTCCTCGGCCGTACCGCGGAGGTGGCTCTGCCCGCTCAGGGCTGCGCCGACGGACGCCGCAGCGTGAAGCTGCCGTCATCCCCGTCGCTCATGTACTTAGAGTCAAACTGGGTCGATGTGATCCGTCCCTCCTGGTCGAACCGCCACCCATACACCTTCTCCTGGCCTTCGAAGACGAAGACATCGTCCTGCCAGGAGCCCTTCAGGGTCGTGCGGAACGTCCCGCTGAACACGACATGCCACCACGCCTTGAAGCGAGCGCGGTATTCCGTGTCGGACACCCGGGTGATGACCGCCTTGAGCCGGTCCTGGTGGTCGTTGTTGGAATTCTGCCAGGTGCCTTCCCAGGCGCCGGTGATGTCCCTGGGGTCGGCCGGCTGACGCGAGGCCGCCTTCCACTCGCGCGAGAAGGTGCATCCGGAACCGAGGAGGCTGAGTCCGACGAGGCAGGAGAGCAGGGCGCGATGACGTGTCATGGCGAGGAGGCTACCTCCCTGGGATCCAAGAAGGAAAGCCCGCGCCCAGCGCCCGGCGCTCTGACGGACACGGGGTCGGGCATGGGGTGTTCCGGGCAGGGTCTAATGGATCCGCCGGATCCGCCCGCGGGGCGATCGGATCGGGGATCGATCGGCCGGGTGGGATTCGGGGCGAGCGTCCAGGCCCAGGTTCCCGATCCGCGGTCCGGCCTCGGCGGGACACCGCGTCTCGACACTGCCGCCGTCCACGACGTAGCGTTTTGCCGATCTCTCCCAGCCATGAACCTCCCACTCTCCCGCCTTTTCCCGGGCCTCGCTCTCGCCTCAACCCTGTTCGCGTTCTCGACGGCCGCTGCCGGTCCCGGAAAACGCATCCTCGCGGGCGATGACTCCACCCGTCGCCTCGCCATCGTCGCGCCCGACGGCTCGCTCGAGTGGGAGATCCCGGTCACCGCGATCCACGACGCCACCGTGCTGCCCAACGGCAATGTGCTGCTCCAACAGGGCTGGACCCGGATCCAGGAGGTGACCCCCGACCGCAAGGTGGTCTGGGAATACGACGCCGCGAAGGCCAACCCGGGCAAGCCGGTCGAGGTCCACGCGTTCCAGCGTCTGGCAGACGGCCGCACCATGATCGCCGAGTCGGGTCCCGGCCGGATCATCGAGGTTGATCGCGAGGGCAAGGTCCAGCGCGAGGTGAAGCTCCAGGTCGACCACTCCAACGCCCATTCCGACACCCGCCTCGTCCGCAAGCTGGGCAATGGAAACTATCTCGTGGCCCATGAGGCGGACGGTCGTGTCCGCGAGTATTCGCCCGAGGGCAAGATCGTCTGGCAGTACGACATCCCGCTCTTCGGAAAGGAGCGCAAGGGAGGTCATGGACCGGAGGCCTTTGGGAACCAGGTCTTCGCCGCCACCCGGCTCGCCAACGGCAACACCCTCATCGGCACCGGCAATGGCCACAGCGTGCTCGAGGTCAATCCGGCCGGGTCCATCGTCTGGAAGGTCGAGCAGAAGGATCTCCCCGGAATCACCCTCGCCTGGGTCACCCGGGTCGAGCGGCTCCCGAACGGCAACACGCTCATCGGCAACTGCCATGCGGGCCCGGAGAACCCCCAGCTCATCGAGGTCACCCCGGGTCGGCAGGTCGTGTGGAGCTGGACCGACTTCAAGAACTTCGGGAATTCCACGCCGGTGGTGGCGGTCCTGCCTCCTCGGAAGTAGCTTCCGTCCATCATGGCACGCGTTCCTCCCTTCCTCCGTCGGCTCCGGTCGCGGCTGGTCCTTGCGGTGGTCGGGATGATGGCGCCGCTGGCGTCGGCCGCGGAGCCGTCTGCTGCCGACCTCGAGTTCTTCGAGAAGCGCATCCGACCGGTCCTGGCGCGGGCCTGCTTCGACTGCCACAGCGAGGAGGCGAAATCCGTCAAGGGAGGTCTCCGACTCGACACCCATGAGGCGCTGCTGAAGGGCGGTGAGAACGGGGCGGTCGTGACCCCGGGGGATCCGCAGTCCAGCCGGCTCATTGCATCGGTCCGTTGGACCGATGAGGACTTCCGCATGCCGCCGAAGCGGAGTCTCGCCGCGGCTGAGATCGCCGATCTCGAGGAGTGGGTCCGTCGCGGGGCCCCCTGGCCCTCCGAGCCCGTCCCGACCGCCGGACCCCGCCGCCGTGGCTTTGAGATCACCGAGAAGGACCGTGGCCACTGGGCCTTCCAGCCCGTGGGGCATCCGGTTCCGCCGGTGCCGCAGAACGGGCCCGCCGCTCCCCATCCGGTCGACGCCTTCATCGGACAGGGACTCCAGGATCGCCAGCTGGCGGCGGCGCCCGAGGCGGACCGGCGGACCCTGATCCGCAGGGTCCACTACGATCTGCTCGGCCTGCCCCCGACCCCCGAGGAGGTGGAGGCCTTTGTCTCGGATCGATCCGAGAACGCGTGGGAACGGCTCATCGAGCGGCTGCTGGCGTCCCCCCATTACGGGGAGAAGTGGGGTCGGCACTGGCTGGACCTCGTCCGCTTTGCCGAGACCAACAGCTACGAGCGCGATGGGGCCAAACCCAACGCGTGGCGCTATCGCGACTACGTGATCCGGTCGTTCAATGCCGACAAGCCCTTCGACCGCTTCGTCCGGGAGCAGCTTGCCGGTGACGAGCTGCCGGATGCGGACGATGAGGCCCGCATTGCGACGGGCTACTATCGGTTGGGGATCTGGGATGACGAACCGGCCGACCGGGAGCTGGCCCGGTACGACCAGCTGGATGATCTGGTGGCCACCACCGGCCAGGTGTTTCTCGGACTGACCGTCGACTGCGCCCGGTGTCACGACCACAAGATCGATCCGATCGGCCAGCGCGACTACTACGCGCTGCTCTCGTTCTTCCACAACGTGACGCCCTACCGGAACGGTGGGGACACCGACGAGGTGGTCCTGGGCGACCTTGCCGCGGCGGGTGCGGCACCGGCCAAGGCGTTGGTGGTGAGCGAGTCCGGGACCAAGGCGCCCGAGACCCGGGTGCTGGCCCGGGGCAACCCGGGGAGTCCGGGGGACCGGGTCGAGCCGGCCTTTCTGCAAGTGCTGAATCCGCCGCAGCCCCGGATCGTGCCGCCGTCTTCGGGCAAGTCGCTGGGACGTCGTCTCGCCCTTGCCGACTGGATCGTCTCCCCGGAGAACCCCCTCACGGCGCGGGTCTGGGTCAACCGCGTCTGGCAGCATCATTTCGGACGGGGTCTCGTGAGGACCCCTAGCGATTTCGGGCGTCAGGGCCAGGCCCCGACGCATCCTGAACTGCTCAATTGGCTGGCTCGGCAGTTCATGGAGCAGGGATGGAGCGTGAAGCATCTCCATCGACTGATCCTGACCTCGGCCGCCTACCGCAGATCCACGGCGGCCAGCGAGGCCTCGCTGCAGCGGGATCCGGCCAACGATGCGCTGTCGCATTTCGACATGCGACGGCTCACGGCCGAGGAGATCCGCGATTCCCTGCTGTGGGTGAGCGGACCTGTCAATCGGGCGATGTTTGGTCCCGGGGTCTACGTGACCCTACCGCCCGAGGTGCTCGCGGGACAGTCGGTTCCCGGCAGCGGATGGGGGCAGGCTCCGCCTGGGGAACAGGTCCGGCGCAGTGTCTATATCCACGTCAAGCGATCGCTTCTGACGCCGATCCTCCTCGGATTCGATCTGGCCGAGCCGGATCGTTCAACCCCCGTGCGGTTCGCCACCACCCAGCCCACGCAGGCGCTCGGGATGCTGAATAGCCGCTTCGTCCGGGACCAGGCCACGCGTCTGGCCCGACGGCTGGAAGAGGAGGCCCCCGGAGACACCCGGGACCAGGTCGCTCGCGCCCTTTACCTCGTGACGGGACGTCCCGCCGCGGAGGAGGACCTCGACCGGGGGGTGCGCCTCATCGGATCGCTGTCCGAACAGGATGGGCTCGATCGGCAGGCTGCGTTGGAGGCCTTCTGCCTCCTCGCACTGAACCTCAACGAGTTCGTGTATCTCGACTGAACCCCTTCATTGCCATGAACCCCGATGCCTCCACCCCCCGTGGCCAGTTCTGTCGTCGCACCCGTCGTGAATTCCTCTGGGAAGCGGGTGCCGGCTTCACCGGTCTGGCGCTGGCTGGGCTGATGGCACGGGATGGGGTCCTGCCGCGGATCCAGGCGGCGCCCACGTCTGGAGGCTTCGTGAACCCCCTGGCTCCCCGTCAGCCGATGCGCTCGGCCCGGGCCAAGAGTGTCATCTTCCTCTTCATGTATGGCGGTCCGAGCCATGTCGACACCTTCGACTACAAGCCGGCGCTCTACCCGCTCGACGGCAAGACGATCACCGTCAAGACGTTCGGTCGGGGCGGACGCAAGAACGAGGGCCGGGTGGTCGGCCCCAAGTGGGCCTTCAAGCCTTACGGCCAGTGTGGCAAGCAGGTCAGCGATCTGTTTCCGAACGTCGGCCGCTGCGTGGACGACATCGCCTTCCTGCACAGCATGACGGCCGACTCGCCGATCCACGGGTCGGCGATGCTCCAGATGAACACCGGCAAGATCCTGTCGGGCAGCCCGTGTCTTGGGTCGTGGGTCAACTATGGCCTGGGGAGCGTGAGCGAGAATCTGCCGGGGTTCGCCGTGATGCTCGACCCGATCGGGGGGCCCATCAGCGGGGCCAAGAACTGGTCGAGCGGCTACATGCCGGCCAGCTACCAGGGCACCGTGCTCCGGTCGGCCGGCGACCCGATTCTCGACCTGCAGCGTCCGGAGGGCATGACCGCACCGATGCAGCGTCGGATCCTCGACTCCCTCCGCGAGTACAACGCCGACCATGCGGCGGCACATCCGGACAACTCGAACCTCGCTGCGCGGATCGCCAGCTACGAGCTGGCCTTCAACATGCAGCGCTACGCACCCGAGGCCGTCGACCTCAGCCGGGAGAGCGAGGCCACCCGGGAGCTCTATGGGATCAACAGCCCCCGGACCCAGGAGTTCGGGCGACGCTGTCTCCTGGCCCGACGTCTGGTGGAGCGTGGGGTCCGGTTCGTCCAGCTCTACGCCGGCGGGGCCCACAACGACGACAACTGGGACGCGCACTCGGACCTTGAGAAGAACCACAATTTCCATGCGGGCCGCACCGATCGACCCATCGCTGGCCTGCTTCAGGACCTCAAGCAGCGCGGACTCCTGGAAGAGACCCTGGTGATCTGGGGGGGCGAGTTCGGACGTCAGCCGACGGCGGAATACGAGAAGGGGACCGGACGCGACCACAACGCCTACGGGTTCACCATGTGGATGGCCGGAGGCGGGGTGAAGGGCGGGGTGAGCGTGGGGCAGACCGACGAGCTCGGGTCGGCCGCCGTGGAGGATCGACTCCATGTGAAGGATCTGCATGCCACGGTGCTGCACCTCATGGGGCTCGATCCCAACCAGCTGAGCTACTTTTACGGGGGACTGGACCAGAAGCTGGTCGGGGTAGAGGAGGTCCAGCCGATCCGGGCAATCCTCTAGGGTCCAAACCCGGCCACCGCGTGGGGCAGGGGATCCAGACACAACGAGGTTCCCCTTTCCTTTCCGGAATCGATGGCTAGATATCAATAGGAGGCCGGATGAAGGCGCATCGCAACAGCCCGCTGGCGATCCGATCGGGATTCACCCTGATCGAGCTCCTGGTGGTCATCGCAATCATCGCGATCCTGGCGGCCGTCCTGTTGCCCTCCCTCTCACGGGCCAAGACCGCCGCCCTCAGCACCCAGTGTCGGAACAACCTGAGACAGGTCGGGCTGGCGCTGGCGATGTACACCCAGGAGCACCGGGTCTACCCCTACACGGTCGATGCCAACTCGACCAACACGTGGTTCACCTCCATCGCCCCGCATCACGGTAACACGACCAATCTGATGCGCTGTCCGACCTTCAAGGGCGAGTGGCCCGTCGACAAAGCGATCGTCTGGATGTTCGGCAATGCCTACATGCGGGGTCCGACGGCGCCCGACAAGATCGTGGGCGTGAGCTACGGCTACAATGGGTTCGGGATCGGGTCGGCCGGGAAGACCCGATGGCAGGACAATCTCGGCCTTGGCTTTGTGGTGGCGCCGGGCGAGGAGGTCCCGCAGGTGCGCGAGGAACGGGTGGTGGCTCCGGCCGACATGATTGCGGTGGCCGATTCCATGCCCCAACCCGGCTTCCCCCAGTACTATTCGTTCCTGCTGTCGATCAGCAGCCTCCCGTCGAAGCAGCGTCACAACGGCGGTGCGAATGTCCTGTTCGCGGATGGCCACGTGGTCGGCATCCGGAACCCCCAGCTGGTGGAGGATACGGAGGCGAACCGACGGCGCTGGAACCACGACCACCAACCCCATCCGGAAGTGGCGTTCTAGGACGTCGCGATCTCGACCTGGACGCCTAGCGGCGTCGGAGATCGAGGGCCACCAGCCGGTCCTCGCTCCGCAGGTAGAATCGGCCGTCCGAGAGGACGGGGCCGGCCCAGCAGGGGTAGTGCAGCGAGGGCACCTGCCACCGGGCCAGCTCCTGGCACTTCTGGCTGTCCGCCTGGAAGATCCCCACGAGGCCCCCCTCGCCCAGGGCGTAGAGGAAACCGTCCGCCCAGATCAGGGAGCCGCGTCCGAAGACCGGAGGCTGCTTGGACCCGAACTTCCCCCAGCGCTCGTCGCGTTCCCAGGCCACCTTGCCGGTGGCGAGATCCAGACATCGGAACACGGAATCCGGCTCGTTGCGTCCGCTGAAGCCGTAGAGGTGGCCATCGACCCGGACCGGCGTGCTCCAGTGCATCTCGAGACCAAGTCCCCGCCAGACCTCCTGCAGGCCCATCGGAGCGCCGGTGGCTCGGAGCAGGAGGGATCCGGTCCGGTAGTAGGCGCTGGAGACGAGGATCTCGTTGCCCATGACGACGGGGTTGGCGGCATTGACGGATTCCTCCACCCGGGCGCGGAACCAGCGCTGGAACAGGACCTGTCCCTGGACGGGGTCGACCCCGACGAGGCCCTGTCGCATGAGACACAGCACCACGCGTTTTCCATTGAGGGTGGTGGCGACGGGGGAGGCATAGCTCGCCTGCTTCTCCCAGCGCTTCCACTGGATCGGGGCCTCTCCCGGCCAGCCGAGCATGGGCTGTCCCTGCCAGTTCTTCTCGCCCACCGAGGCCCAGACCGTCGCGCCGGTCCCGGGATCGAACGCCACGACCCCGGAATCAGGCTGCCCCCCCACCATCACGATCAGTCGTCCCCCTTCGAGGATGGGGGAAGAACCGACCCCAAAAAACGCCTCGGGGACCTCGAACTCCTTGGCGGTGTCGCGCTGCCACCGGAGACGTCCAGTGGCCGTGTCAAACGCGCTCAGCTTCCCTTCGGCGCCGTAGGTGAAGACGGTGCCCTTGGAGACCAACGGGGCGCAGCGGGGACCATTGTTGTACCCGTAGGGATCCTGAAATGCGGTCGGATAGCCGTTGGTCCACAGGATCCGTCCGGTGATCGGATCCATCGCCTGGAGGATCTCGGTCGCGCCGACCCGGTGGAAGAGGAACAGCTTCCCCCCGGCAACCGATGGAGCGGCGTAGCCCGTGCCCACGGCGAGGTCGAACACCACGGTGGGGCCTGATGCGGGAAAGGATCGGATCAGGTTGGTCTCCGGGGAACGGTTGTCCCCTGTGGGGCCGAGAAAGCCCGGCCAGTCGCCACCGGTCAGGAGGCCTGCGGTGGCGAGGAACAGGACCAGGGCTCGGATCAGCATGCCGGGATTTTCGGCGCCGCGGCCCTGGAAGGGCAAGCGTCCTTCTGGACGCCCGATGGGATCAGTCGGTCTCCGACCAGTCGGCAAGTTTGAGGAACTCGCGGGCCTTGCGCCGTTCGTACCGATGTTTCTGGGGTTTGCCCTGCCGGTTCTCGACGGCCCGGAAGGGATGCTTGGTGTCGCGGAGGGCTTCAGTGACGAGGTCGTTGCTCTTTTGCATGGTCTCGATTCTCCGAGGCCCCAGGAAGCCGTCCGTGGATCGAACGCTCCTCTGGGGAATTTCAACCCGACTTCAGCACATTTCCTGCCTTCTCATTCCTGTCAACACACGGCATGGCTCTGGTCCAGGATCGCGGCCCGACGGATGCTCCGTACGGGCTCCGTGCTGGATCATTGCATCCGCGCCCCTGGCCGGCATCTTCTCCGCGCACATGCTCGGGCGCGTTTGGCACACGATGGGGCTTCTGGGAATTCTTGCGATTCTCGGACACCTCCATGCCGTCGTCGGAGCCGAAGCCGTTCCACAACCCGCGGTGCCCTCGGCCGTCGGGAACACCAACAAACCCCGGGCCGAGGTCTTCGCGGTCCAGGATCCCGCCGCCACCGCGGCGTTCGTGCCGAACGCCTCCGTGGTCCGACAACTGGTCGAGCGCGGACTCATCGCCCTGGCCAACACGGCCGACATCACCAACGCCTGGCGGGTGTTGGTCCGGACCAACGACGTGGTGGGGTTCAAGGTGACCTCGGCCGCGGGCGAGATGAGCGGCACCCGTCCCACCGTGGTGAAGGCGCTCGTGGAGACCCTCCTTGCCGCGGGACATCCCGCGAAGCAGATCGTCATCTGGGACAAGCGCACCGTGGATCTGCGCCAGGCGGGCTGGTACACACTGGCCGCGTCGCTCGGGGTCCGCTGCCGGTCAAGCGAGGAGGCCGGATGGGATCCGAATCCCGACCGGGCCTATGAGAAGCCCGTGATCGGACGGCTGGTGGCCGGCGACCTCGAGTTTGACCAGCGACAGGACCTGAATGCCGGGCGCCGGTCCTATGTGACCCGCCTCCTAACCCAGGAGCTGACCGTGGTCATCCCAGTCACCCCGGTCCTGGCCCACAACCTGGCCGGCGTGAACGGACAGCTGGTGGGTCTCGCCCTCGGGTCCATCGACAACAGCCTCCGCTTCCAGAACAACCCAGCGCTCCTGGCGGAGGCCGTCCCGGAGATCTGCGCCCTCGACGACCTCCTCGCGCGCGTCGTGTTCGGCGTCAGCGATGCCCTGATCTGCCAGTATCGCGGCGAGGAGAGCCTGCGTCTCTACGACACCGTCGTCCTCAACGAGCTCCGCTTCAGCCGCGATCCCCTGGCGCTCGACGCCCTCGCCGTCGACGACATCGTCCGGGCCCACAAGGCGTCGCCCTACGCGGTGGGAAAACTCTACGAGACCGATCTGTACGTGAATGCCGAGCTCCTTGAGCTGGGCGTGTCGGACCTGAAGCGCATCGACGTGAAGAAGGGGAAATGAGGATGGGGGCTGGGCCCCGGGGTCGGTTTCTCGAGCCGACGGTCGTTTGGCAGACTTCCATTGCTGGCCCCGAGGCTCTCCCGGTACAACGAGGGGCCCCGGGACAAAGGGTCCTTGGGAGATCCATTCCTCCATGAGCCAGACACGTCTTGAATCCGACACGATGGGACAGATCGAGGTCCCGAACGACAGGTACTACGGCGCCCAGACCGCCCGAAGCGTTCACTTCTTCGACATCGGCCACGACGTCATGCCCCGGGCGGTGATCCGGGCCATGGGTCTGCTCAAGAAGGCCTGTGCCCAGGTGAATGCCGACCTCGGCAAGCTGTCCCAGGACAAGCTCGCCCTCATCGCAGCCGCGGCCGATGAGGTCATCGACGGCCGGCTCGACCCGCACTTCCCGGTGCACATCTGGCAGACCGGGTCGGGAACGCAGTCGAACATGAACGCCAACGAGGTCATCGCGAACCGCGCGATCGAGATGGCCGGCGGGGTGATGGGGTCCAAGAAACCCGTCCACCCGAACGACGACGTCAACATGTCGCAGTCGTCGAACGACACCTTTCCGACGGCGATGCACATCGCGGCCGCCGAGGAGCTGGTCCACCGGCTGATCCCGGCCTGTCGGAAGTTCCGCGCGGCGCTCGAGGCCAAGCGTGTCGCGTTCGACGGCATTGTGAAGGTGGGACGGACCCATCTCCAGGACGCCACACCGGTGACATTCGGACAGGAGTTCTCGGGCTACGTGTCGTTGATCGACCGCAACATCGCCCGTCTCGAGACCGTCCTGCCGGGTCTGCTCGACCTCGCGATCGGAGGGACCGCGGTGGGGACCGGGCTGAACTCGCATCCGGAGTTCGCCGATCGCGCCGCGCGCAAGATCGCGGAGCTGACCGGTCTGGGCTTCACCAGCCATCCGAACAAGTTCGCGGCGCTGAGCGCCCACGATGAGTTTGTCTTCGCCTCGGGTGCCCTGCGCACCCTCGCCGGATCGCTGATGAAGATCGCCAACGACATCCGGTGGCTTGGATCCGGTCCGCGTTGTGGTCTGCGCGAGCTGCAGCTCCCGGAGAACGAGCCCGGATCCTCGATCATGCCCGGCAAGGTCAACCCCACCCAGAGCGAGGCCATGACGATGGTCGCCGTGCAGGTGATGGGCAACGACGTCGCCATCGGCATCGCCGGCAGCCAGGGCAACTTCGAGCTCAACGTCTTCAATCCCGTCATGGTGTTCAACTTCCTGAACTCCATCCGGCTGCTCGCCGACACCATGGTCAGCTTCGCCGACCACTGTCTCGAGGGTCTCAAGGTCAACGAGGAGGTCGTGGCGCACTACCTCGACATCAGCCTCATGAACGTCACCGCGCTCAACCCGCACATCGGCTACGAGAAGGCGGCCGCGATCGCGAAGAAGGCCCAGAAGGAGGGCACCAGTCTCAAGGCGGCGGCCCTCGCGCTCGGACACCTCACCGCGGAGCAGTTCGACCAGTGGGTCGTGCCGCAGCGGATGACGCGCCCGTGAGGGCAGGAATCCGGGTCCGAGGAACCCGGAACCTTAACCTGATGCCCCGGATGACCACGATCCCCAGCGCCACTCCGTCGGCCCGGGGCCGTGCATCACGACCCTTTGGGTTCCTGCCGGCCTGGGTGGGAGTGCTCCTTGCCTGGGCCGTCATGGCAGCACCTGTCCAGCCTTCGCCAGCCCCAACCCCGATTCCTCGGCCGAACCTCCTGGTGCTCGTCACCGACGACCAGCGGTTCGACTCCCTTGGATGTGTCGGGAACCGGCAGCTCAGGACCCCAGAGATCGACCGGCTGGCCCGGGAAGGGGTCCGGTTCCGGAATGCGTTCGTGACGACACCCATCTGCTGCGCGAGCCGGGCCTCCCTCCTGACGGGACAATACGCCCGTCGCCACGGGATCGAGGACTTCGTGCGGGATCTGTCCCCCGCGCAATGGGGGGAGACCTATCCGGCGCTCCTCCGTGGGGCCGGCTACCGGGTTGGATTCATCGGGAAGTTCGGGGTGGGCGACGCCGCGGCCATCGGACGCCGGGCCTCGGATTTCGATTTCTGGCGGGGCCGTCCCGGTCAGGCCGGAGTCCGGTTCATCGAGTCCTCGGATCCCGCCCGGCGGCACATGACGGCCCGCATGGGGGACGAGGCGCTCGAGTTCCTGTCCGGCTGTTCCAACCAGGTCCCGTTCTGCCTCTCGATCAGCTTCAATGCCCCGCATGCGCGGGACGGTCAGGAACGCGAGTTCGAGCCGGATGGCCGCGACGAGGCCCTGTACGCCACCGACCGGATGCCGCTGCCGGCCACGGCGACCCAGGCCGACTTCGAGCGCATGGTTCCGTGGGTCCGGGATTCCGAGGCGCGTCGCCGCTGGGAATCCCGGTTCGGGACCGACGCCCTCGCCCAGGCGACCCTCAGGGACTACCACCGACTGGTTGCCGGCATCGACCGTGAGGTGGGGCGGCTTCGGGCTGAGCTGGGGCGCCGAGGGCTGGCCGACTCCACGGTGATCGTGTTCACGTCCGACAATGGCTGGTTTGCCGGCGAGCACGGACTGGCCGACAAGTGGTTTCCCTACGAGGAGTCGATCCGAGTCCCTCTGATCCTGTTCGATCCCCGTCTCCCGAAGGCGCGTCGCGGACGGGTGGTGGATGCGCTCGCCTTGAACATCGATCTCGCTCCGACGCTGCTGGAATGGGCGAGGATCGCGAGGCCGGACCGCATGCAGGGGCGGAGTCTGGTCCCTTGGACCGGTCGGCGCTCGCCGGCGTCGTGGCGCACGGATTTCCTCGTCGAGCACCACTTCCAGCACGCCGCGGTCCCCTCCAGCGAGGGTGTCCGGGACCTGCGGTGGAGCTACTTCCAGTGGCTGCCACCGAACCCCGAGCGGGATGAGCTGTACGATCTGGTCCGGGACCCACTGCAGCGTCGGGACCTGATGCTGGGAGACCGGCCGCCTGGGGTTCTCGAACGGCTCCGGATCCGTCTCCGGGAGCTGACCGCCGAGGCGCGGTAGTCCCTCGGAGCGCCTGGAGTCATCCGCTTCCAGGCGACCTCGGGGTGCCGAACGGAGGGTGGGCTCCCAGGAGTCCCGTGGACGGCCGTCCCGTGGTGTGGTTGCGATGGCGTGGAGCCTCGGCGAGGAGACGGCGCACCTCCTGGTCGCTGGTGGGATCGAACACCTCATAGCCCTGGCCCACCGCGACGAAGTCGTCGGGGATCCGCAACACCACGAGTTCCTCCACCAGCGGCCGCATCCGGGCCACCGCGTCCCGGGGCGCGATGGGAACGGCGAGGATGAGGTGTCCGGGGCCCTGTTCCCGAAGCGCCAGCACGGCGGCATGGACGGTGGCGCCGGTCGCCATGCCGTCGTCGACCACGATCAGGGTCCGACCCGCGACCTCGGGCGCACCGACATGGCCCCGGTAGAGGAGTTCGCGGCGGCGCAGCTCGGCCTGTTCGCGGTCGGTGATGCGTCGAATGTCGGCCTCGCTGATCCGGGTGTGGGCCACAATGTCCTCGTTGAGGATCCGGACACCCGGGGACGCGATCGCGCCGAACGCCAGCTCCTCCCATCCGGGGACGCCGAGCTTGCGGACAATGAGCACATCGAGCGGCGCATTGAGTTCGCGGGCGACCTCGGCGGCGACCGGTACACCACCGCGGGGCAGGCCCAGGACCAGCAGGTCGGGCCACCGGGCGAACCGGCGCATCGCCTGTGCGAGCGCACGCCCGGCCTCGATGCGGTCACGGAATCGGGACGGAGGGTTCATGGGATCTGCGGGCTGTGGGTTCCTGGGCGAAATGACGACGGAACCAGGCGCCGGCGAGGCGGGATACCTGGTCCAGGGCGCCGGGTTCTTCGAAGAGGTGGGTGGCCCCCGGGATGAGCTGCAGCTCGGCCTTGCACCGGAGATTTGACATCGCATTCCGGTTGAGTTGGAGCACATCCCAGTCGTCTCCCCCCACAATCAGGAGGGTCGGCACTGTCACCTTGCGCAGCGCGGTGCCGACAAGATCGGGTCGGCCTCCGCGGGAGACGATGGCCTCGACCGGGCACCCGGGCTGGGTGGACGCCACCAGGGCTGCAGCCGCCCCGGTGCTGGCTCCAAAGAATCCAAACCGTCGTCCGACACCCTCGGGCTGGCTGGCGATCCATCGTGTGGCTTCCATGAGGCGTCCTGCGAGCAGGGGGATGTTGAACCGCCGGTTCAATGTCACCCAGTCCTCCGCCTCCTCGGGCGGGGTCAGGAGGTCGAACAGCAGCGTGCCGAGTCCGGCCGCCTGCAGTTGGTGGGCGACGAACCGGTTCCGGGGACTGTTCCGGCTACTGCCGCTGCCGTGGACGAAGATCACGAGGCCGTCGGACCGTTCCGGTATCGCCAGCAGGCCCTCGAGAGTGCCGCCTTCGACGGGGATATGGACCTCGGTTTCGGTGGTGTGGCGGAGGGGGGGGGATTGGGTTCGCATGGGAGGCCGGGTTCGTCAGCCCCAGTGCGGTGGGGATGAGGACCCGATGGGGTGGTCCAATGCAGGGGTCGTGCCTTTCGTCGGTTGGGCGGCGGAAGGGTGAGGGGGGAGTGGGGAAGGGCGCCCCTCGGCACGATGCCGGAGGCATCCCAGCCGGTAGCCGGTGGTTGAGCGGAGCGACACCACCGGTTCCAGATTGAAGAGGATCCGGCATCCCGGCAGGGATGCCAGCCAAGGCCGCCGACCACGATATACCCCAGAATCCGAGGAGGAGTCGCAGAGCCGGGTGACGTCGACCCCATCGGGCGGACCGCAACCGCGTTGCGGTTGAAAACGCGTCGGGACGGAGACCCAGGATAGCCTCGCGGGCTCGGGAACCCTGGGCTGGGGGACGGAATCCCGTTGGAATTCAAACCGCGCACAGCGATGGCTTGCCCATCGCGTCACGTCGGATTCCAAATCTAGCTAGACAGGCCAGATTCGGAATCTAGCCTCGGATCATGAAGTCGTCTTGGGCGCTGCAGGATGCGAAGAACCGGCTAAGCGAGTTGGTGGACACGGTGCTGGAGCGAGGCGCCCAGACCATCACCCGCCATGGCAAACCCGTCGTCGTGGTGCTCTCGGCCGAGGCCTATGCCCAGCTCCGACCGGCTGAAAAGCTGGTGGATATCCTGCAGGAGTGTCCGGTGAAGGATTGGAAGCTCGATCGGGACCTGTCCCCGGCACGGGATCTGGATCTGCGGTGAGCCCCTATGTCGTACCTCGTCGATTCCAATGTCCTCAGCGAGTCCTCGAAGTCAACGATCGATCCCAGGGTCCTCCAGTGGATGTCGGATCATGATGCCGAGCTCTATGTGAGCGTGATTTCTCTGGGGGAGATCCTGAAGGGCATCCACCTCATGGATGCGGGCCGACGCCGTGTCCAGATCGAGCGGTGGTTTCAGCGGATCGAGCGTTGGGCGGCCAGTCGGATCCTACCTGTGGATCCGCCGCTCATGGAGATCTGGGCACGATTCTATGCCTCCCATCAGCGGGCGGGTCGTAGGCTGCCCCTCTTGGACAGCCTCCTGGCGGCCACGGCCCTCCGGTACCAGCTGACGCTGGTCACCCGCAACACGGCGGATTTTCCGGGCGACGTCCCGGTGTTCAATCCGTGGATGGAGTGAGCGGGTGGCGATCCAGGGGCGGTATCGCGCCTCGATGCGGCTGGCATCCCTCCGGGGTGGGGATGAGGTGCGTGGCGGGACCACGACTGGGCCCACGACACCCCGTCATCCGGGACTCACAACTCCTTCAGCCCTTCGATCAGACGCCGTCGCAGGGCCAGTCCGACCGCCATCGCGGTGCAGACACATCCGCTGGCGAGCACCGCAGCCAGCGTCACGGCCAGGCTGGTGACCGGGAGTCCGGACCCCGGCTGTGTCAGGGACGGCCAGACCGCCACGGCCGCCGTGGCGGTGCCGATGCCGATGCCGGCCAGTAGCAGGATCCCATGTTCCAGAGCCAGCCAGGACCCGATCGATCGGGACGGGAATCCCACCGCCTGCATCAGGGCCAGCTCCCCACGACGTTCCTGGATGTTACGGGCCACCACCACGCCCAGACCTACCGTCCCCAGGAGCAGCCCGAGTCCGCCGAGCATCTGGAAGGTGTTGAGGTAGGTGTTCTGCACGGCATTGAACCGATCCAGGCGCTGGACCGTCGGGGTCAGCTCCAGTCCGACATCCTGCAGCGCTCGGCTCCATGTCGGGATGAGGTTTGTACCGCCGTTGGGCGCGTCGATGAGCAGGGTCCGATGCCCACCTTCGCCGGGATACAGCCGGGTGAAGTCAGCCTCGGAAACGATCAGGCTGCCCTGGAGAATGGAATTGGCGACGGCACCCACGATGCGCAGCCGGACCGGGCGACCCCGTTCGTCCGACACCTCCAGCGTGTCCCCGATCCCGAGATGCAGGGCCCACTGGAGGGAGTTGGCGTCGCCGATGGCGGGAATCTCCGGGACCCCCGGGTTCGTGGTCCCGGGAGCCCCCCGAGGGTCGAGGGCCAGCCAGCCGTTGGTGACCCCCAGGGAGGTGTCGACCCGCGTGAAGGTGAACGCCTGGCGTTGGGCCAGCAGTGCGGGATCCACCCCGAGGATCCGGGGACGTTGGGCGCGGTTCAGGTTCAGGCAGCTGGCCTCGTCCCCATCCCGGACCCGGAACGGCACCACCGAGACCCCGGGTTCCGACTCCAGGCCGTGGAACTCCCGACCCTTGGCCGTGTTCAGATCCTGCAGGAGGGGCAGGGTGGTCTCCCCCCAGAGCGCGAAGCCACCCGTGCCCGAGGAACGCAGGCCGGCCTCGCGTCCGGCGTCCAGACGGTGCGCCGCCACGCCGATGATCAGGAACGTGGCCGAGGCCAGCAGGCTGATCGTCCCGATCGATCTCGCCGGACGCAGGGCCAGCGACCGGAGGGCGAGTCCCCGGAGGCTCCGGATGGCCCGTGGCCTTGATGCCGTTTCCGCTGGCAGGAGGCGGGCCAGGGTGATCCGGACCCCGAGCAAGGCCGTGATCAGCCAGAGGGCCCCGGCTCCGAAGAACTGCTGGGGCTCCACGGTCCGTCGGCTCCAGGCGACAGCGGTGAGTCCGACCGCGACGAGGAGGCTGGTCCAGGCCCCCCAGCGAATCCACCGTGGCAGCGTTCGCGACACCACGGCGTCCTCGACGCCGCCCAGCTGCAGCAGCTCGCGGGGGGAACGACGGCCCAGCGCCCGCAGCATCCCGCCGAGTGTCGCGGCGGCGATGGCGGTCGACAGGCCCATGCCGGTCACAAGGGTCGGCCACGTCAGATGGAACCCCAGTCCCGCTCCGGCCACCGCATCGCGCCAGAGTGTCGACAGTCCCCACAGAATACCGCGGGCGTAGGCGATGCCCACGGCGGCACCGATCCCGGCTCCGATGCCGGATAGCACCACGCCCTCGAGAAAAATAAGCCCCTGCACCCGGCGGATCCTCCATCCAAGGGCGACCAGGATCCCGATCTCGGAGCCGCGGCGGTCGAGGGCGAAGCGGAACAGCATCGCCGTCAGGAGAAGTGCCGAGACGATCAGGAAGAAGCTGAACCCGATGAACAGTCCGCCGAAGTCCTGTCCGCCGGTCGCCCCGCGCTGCGCTGCGCCGGCGATGGACCGCCACACAAGTCCGACGTCCTCGGGCTTCAGGAGGCGCTGGTTCAGGTCCCGGGTGAGGGCCTCGACCACCGTCGGGGTGGCGACACCGTCGTTCGGGATCCATCGGACCGCGGTCAGATCCCCGAACCGGTTGGCCCAGAGACGCTGACCGGTCCGGAGCGACACGAAGGCCTTTGGCGTTCCGCGCCATTGCTTCCAGTAGGTCTCGTCCTCGTCGCGGATCGTGTGGACCAGTTCAAATCCCGCGTCCCAGTCCCGCGTGCTCTCCGCCTTCGCCAATCCTGGGAACTCCGGCATCAGGGTCCGGTCCGCATGCACGCCCTTCATCGGGACCACCTGCCGGACCCGGAACGTCTGGGTGTGCTCGGTGAGCCGGCTGCCGGCGTCGACCCGGAAGTAGGTCATCTCGACCGGATCCCCGGCCTTCACCCGGAGGTCCTGGGCGAGCCAGTCGTTGATCACGATCTCGTCGTCCTGGAGATCGGCGGGCGTGTACGGCGCTCCGGCGGCGGTGACCATTGAGTACGGGGTCAGACGATCCCCGTGGCGGAGTCCGTTCACGAGGTAGGTCAGGATCGGAATCCGCCGGGCCGGGACCTCGACCCGTTCGGTGGCCTGGACGATTGGGGGCTCCAGAAAGATGCGTCGGGTGGCCAGCTCGACGGTGTTGGGCGGCAGGGCCTTTGGAATCGCGGCGAGGCTCAGTCCGCCATCCGCAAGGGTCCAGGCCTGGCCGAGCGCCTGGGTTGCGGCCGCCTCGTCGCCGAGGAGGTCCGATGCGGTTGCAGTCCGCAGCAGCACGTTGGCGAGTCCGGTGAGTCCGACGGCTTCGGCCAGCTGGCCGTGGTCGACCCACGCGTTCATCGGCGGCTGCGAGCCACTGGTGAGGCTGAAGTCGCCCTCGGTTGGGGTGAGGATCCCCGACACCTTCAGGCGCAGGGCGACCGACTGGTCATCGCGGGGAGTGACGACGGCATCGCGCGACAGGGCGCTGGGCTTGGTGATGCGGAGAATCAGCTCGTCGTCGACCTTCGCCCGGAGCGCCTCGGCCAGGGCGGCGCTCAGGGCCACGTGGCCACGGGTCGGAACTCCCTTGGGAGTGGATCCACCCCAGAACGTCCAGAACCCGGGATCCACCCCGAGGACCTGCACCTGGTTCACTCGCGCCTCGCCGTCCTGGCGGTTCACGGTGCCGAGTAGCTGCAGCAGGGGGGTAGTGTCGGGGCCCTGGAGCAGGCCGTTCCGGAAGAACCGATCCCCACCGAGGAGGGCCAACGAGACAGGGCCGGTCCGTTCGCGGGCCTTGAGCTTTAGGCTTTCCCGGACCGAATCGCCCACGGCGAGGGCTCCGACGAGGATGGCCCCGGAGGCGATGACCCCGGCGAGGGTCCCGAGATGGGATCGAAGTCGGAACTGGAAGGAGCGCCAGACGAGGTCAGGAAGAGTCATGTCGGGAGGAGGGCTCCGTCCTTGAGTTCGAAGATCCGGGACATCTGTCGGGCCAGTTCGAAGCTGTGGGTGACCACGACGAGGGCCAGGCCCTCCTCCCGGTTCAGTTCCACGAGTAGTCGGCCCAGGGCCTCTGCGTTGGCACGGTCGAGCGCGCCCGTGGGTTCATCGGCCAGCACCACCTGGGGGGATTGGATCAAGGCCCGGACCACGGCGGCCCGTTGGCGTTCGCCACCGCTGAGCTGTCCCGGCAGATGGCCGAGACGCGGGCCGAGTCCGACGCGATCGAGGAGACGTCGGGCCCGCTCCTGGGCGGCCGCTGGCGGATGGCCATGGTCGGCAAGGGTGGGGAGCAAGACATTCTCCAGCACCGAGCACTGCGGCAGGAGGTGGTGGCTCTGGAAGATGAATCCAACGTCGCGGTTGCGGACCCGGGCCAGGTCCTTTGCGTCGAGCCGGGTCACATCCCGGCCTCCGATCCAGACCGAGCCGGAGTCCGGGGTATCGAGGGTGCCAAGGAGGTTGAGCAGCGTGCTCTTGCCACTGCCGCTGGGGCCTACGAGGGCGACCGTCTCGCCGCGATTCACGCGGAGCGAGGCGCCGCGGAGGACCGTGACGGGGACGATCCCGGGGTAGCACTTGGAGACTTCACGCAGCTCGATGACAGCGTCCTGGACGGCGGGCATGCACCGACGGTATCGCGGTCACCGGGTCCCGCAAAGCCATCCGGGACGAAGGGACAGGGAAAGAGCCTCGAGCGGGGTCAGAAGAATTCGACGGTCCCGGTATCGAGATCGTAGCAGGCCCCAACGACTTTCACCCGGCCGCTTGAAATGAGGGGTTTCAGGACGGGTTCCGAATGTCTCAACATCTCGATCTGGACCCGCACATTGCTTCGGACCGCGAGGGACTCCAGCAAAGGCGCCTGGTGGTCCTCGTTCTTCTTCAGACGGGACCCGCAGAACCGACAGAACAGGGCATCGGCGGCATGGACCATGTTGGTGCCCTTCGAGCAGGTCGTATCGAAGCACCGGAGGGCAGTCGGGCTGTTGTTGAGGGAGCGGAGCGACGGGTAGATGGAGCGGAGCAGTGCCCCGAGATGTCCCCGCTCCTCTCCGGGCTTCTCCTGATTGGACATCGCCGCGGCGACAGCCCCGCAGCGCTCGTGTCCCAGGAGCACCACGAGTCGGGTACCAAGGTGTTCCACGGCGTATTCGATGCTCGCGATCACATCCTCATGGACGACGTTGCCGGCCATGCGGATCACAAAGAGGTCTCCGATGCCCTGGTCGAACAGGATTTCCGGCGAAACCCGTGAGTCGGCGCATCCAACGACGATCGCGAACGGATGTTGCTCCGTTGAGAGGGGCTTCGCCCGCTCGATGCTGCGAAGCTGGTTCTGGGGGGTTTCCTGGACGTAGCGGTAGTTGCCGACCTTGAGTCGCTCGAGTGATTCGGCGGGATCGATCCCCGTCGGGTGGTTCGTCGTTCCATGCCTCTGCACCGCTGCGCCGGACGCCTTGGGTGCAGAGTTCGTCGTGCTGATGGAGCCGAACGTGTTCGTTCCATTCACGGTGACGCCGGGTGCAGCGGGTGACGGACCGGGACCGGCTTTCCGGTCGTCACCAGCAACCCCAATCCGGCAGAAGCAGGCGATTCCGAGCCCGATCAGGAACGTAATCCGGACCCGGGATGCGCGGGATGTGGGACAGGGTTTAGATATGGACGTCGACACGAAGACGGGGTCGAAGCTAGCGATATGCGAATCCGGATCGAGAGGTTCCTCGAGTCGAATCGATTGCGCGGAATGGTCCACACGGGCACCAGATCGAGACGATCGCGATGGACTTCACCGTGGGGCGTGTGGCGGATCCCTCAGCCCCCGACCTCGGAGAGGCAGTTCTCGAGGATCCCGATCGCGAGGTCCATCTCGGTCCTCGAGATCACCAGGGCCGGAGTGAGGGTCAGGATGTTCCCCATCGTCACCTTGAAATTCAGTCCGCGTTTCAGCGCGGCATACATCACCCGCTCGGCCTCGTCGGTCGCCGGGACCGGGGCTCCGTGGGGCGTGGCTGACGGGCGGACCAGTTCGATGCCCATCAGGAGGCCCTTGCCCCGGACATCGCCGATCAACGGATGCCGTCGCTTCAGCTCCCGCAGCCGTTCCAGCGTGTACTCGCCGAGTTCCGCGGCGTGGGCGACCAGGTTTTCGTCCCGGATCACGTCCAGCGTCGCGAGCCCCGCTGCACAGGCGACCGGGTTCTTCTCGTGGGTGTAGTGGCCGAGGGCGGTCTGGGTCGCCACGTTCAGTCCTTCGCGGGCGATCAGGGCCGCGATCGGGAACACTCCGCCACCCAGTCCCTTGCCCAGCACGACCATGTCGGGGACGACCTCGTAGTGTTCGGAGGCGAAGAGTCTGCCGGTCCGGCCGAGTCCGATCGGGATCTCATCCAGGATCAGCAGGGCCCCATGCCGCCGGCACGCGGCGTGAATCCGTCGCCAGTAGTCGGGAGGCGGCACGAAGGGCGTGCAGCGGATGGTCTCGCCGATGACCGCGGCGACGTCGCCCTCCTTCTCCAGGACGTACTCGACGTAGTCGGCGCAGGCGAGGCTGCATGTGGTGCCGCACTTGAAGGGGCATCGGAGCGGTTCCGGGGGCGGGACGTGCTCGCATCCGGGAAGCAGGGGGCCGATGCCCTTCCGGAAGACCGCCTCGCCGCCGATCGAGATGGCGTCGAGCGAGGCCCCGTGAAAGGAGTCCCACATCGAGACGAACTTGAAGCGTCCGGTGGCGATCCGGGCGAGCTTCAGGGCCATGCCGATCGCGCTCGTTCCTCCGGGTGCGAAGAGCACGCGGTTCAGGTCGCCCGGGGCCACCTCGGCGAGGCGCCGGGCCAGTTCGATGGCCGGATCGCACGTGTAGCGCCGGGTGCAGAAGCTGAGGGTGTCGAGCTGGTCCTTGATCGCCTGCACGACCCTGGGATGCGAGAAGCCGACCTGGTGGACGTTGTTGCCGTGGAAATCGAGGTAGCGTCGGCCCTCGACATCCTCGATCCAGGCGCCCTGCGCCTTGGCCAGGACGTTGAGGCAGGGTGTGGAAAGCGACTGATGGAGGAAGTGCCGGGAATCCTCGGCCAAGCGTGCCTGGGCCTCGGGGCCGACATGCTCGGCCGACCACTGGCGACGCCGTGGGGAGAGGTTGACGTCCCCCTCGGATCGGAGGGCATCCAGTGGATCGGCACTCATCCGGTTTCAGAGCTGGATGCCCATCTCCTCGATTGCTTCCCCGATGGCGTAGACGACGGAGCGGAGGTCGGACTCGAAGAGGCGTCCGATGTTGCCGATCCGGAAGGTGTCCGCCTGGCTGATCTTGCCGGGGTAGAGGATGTAGCCCTTCTCGGCGACCCTCTTGTAGAACTCGGCGAAGGTGAACCGGGGATCCTTTGGGAACAGGAAGCTGGTGATGATGTAGCTCTGGACTCCGGCGGGCAGGTAGCTTTGGAAGCCGAGGCGCCGCATGCCGGCGAGCAGCACCTCATGGTTCCTGCGGTACCGGCCGGCCCTGCCGGCCACGCCACCCTCGAGATCCAGTTCGTCGAGGGCCCGCTCGAAGGCGAGGATGGAGTGGGTGGGCGGGGTGTAGCGGAACTGTCCGTTCTTCTCGAACCCCTTGAGCTGGTCGAGAAGGTTCATGCTGAGGTTCCGCGCCCAGCCCTCGCTCGCCAGGAGTTTGGCCCGACGGCACAGGATGAAGCTGAATCCCGGGACACCCTCGACGCACTTGTTGGCCGAAGAGATGAGAAAGTCCAGGCCCACGGCCTCGAAGTCGATCGGCACCGCACCGAAGCTGCTCATGGCGTCGACCACGTAGGTCTTCCCATGGCGTCGGGCCACGGCGCCCACGGCCGCGATGTCGTTGAGGATGCCGGTCGTGGTCTCGCAGTGGACGACGGCCACATGGGTGATGGAGGGGTCCTGGGTGAGGGCGGCATCCAGAGCCTGGGCGTCGTTGGGCGTGTCCTCCGGGGTGCGCAGGATGACGTGGGGGATCCGGGCATGCTGCAGCATCAGGATCATGCGCTCGCCATAGGCCCCGTTGGACAGCACGGCCACTTTGCCGTCGGGCGGGACGCAGGTCTGGAAGACGGATTCCACGCCGAACGTGCCGCTTCCCTGGAGGAGGACGCATTCCCAGCCTTGGTCCTGTCGGACCCCCGCCAGCGCGAGGAGCCGCTCGCGGATGTGTTTGACCTTGGTGTTGAACTCCCAATGCCAGGACCCGGCGTCATGGAGCATGGCCTCTTTGACGCCCGAGGACGTGGTCAGCGGACCAGGGGTGAAGAGAAGCTTGTCGCGGGCGGCGGGAGGGACGGCGGATCCGGGCGTGTTCATCGCTTGAGGCCGCAAAGAGTCCAGTCTTTGACCGAACCTTCAAGCCCGCGTGCTGGAGCGGGATCCCGACCGTCCCGTCAACGTCGTTCCATCCCCGGTTGTGCGGCCCAAAAGCACTTCGGCATGGCCGCCTGAACCGGGTTCGGGTACCCCAAGGTCCGTCATGTCGTCCCCATTCCCCTCATCTGCCCGCGTCGTCGTCGTCGGTGGCGGCATCGTTGGCGCCAGTGTGGCCTATCATCTGACCCGCCTCGGCTGGGCCGATGTCGTCCTGCTGGAGCAGACGGCGCTTGCCGGAGGAACGACCTGGCATGCTGCGGGATTGGTCGGACGCCTCCGGACCTCCACCAGTCTCACCGCGATCAACAAATACAGCGCCGAGCTGTATGCTGGACTGGAGAAGGAGACGGGCCATTCCGTCGGCTGGAAGCAGGTCGGCAGCCTCATCGCGGCGACCACCCCGGCCCGGCTGACCCAGCTCCAGCGGACCTGTGCGATGGCGGAGTACTTCGGGGTGGAGTCGCATCTGGTCGACGCCCGGGAGACCCGGGAACGGTGGCCGCTCCTGCGGGTCGATGATGTCCTGGGGTCGGCCTGGCTGCCGCACGACGGCAAGGTGATCCCGAAGGAGGTCACCCTCGCGCTCGCCAAGGGGGCCGCGATGCGGGGCGCCCGTATGGTCGAGAACGCCCGCGTGGTCGACATCCTCCACAAGGACGGCCGGGCGACCGGTGTGCGCGTGGCGCTCACCCATCCGGATGGCTCCGTCGAGGAACGGGTCCTCCACGCCGACATCGTCGTGCTCACCGGCGGCATGTGGGCGCGTCAGATCGGACTCCGCTGCGGGGTCAGCCTCCCGCTGCACCCGGTTGAGCACCACTACCTGGTCAGCAACCCCATCGAGGGGGCGTTCGATGAGCTACCGGTGGGACGCGACCCTGACCGGTGCCTGTACTTCCGGGGCGAGGGCAACCGGGTGATGCTCGGGGCGTTCCAGGCGGAGTCGAAGCCCTGGATGGTGGACCGGGTTCCTGACCGCTTCTCGTTCCAGCTGCTGGAGGCGGACTGGGAGAAGTTCTCGGTGCCGCTGGCCCACGGAAAGCATCGTATCCCGGCGCTGCAGGCCAGCGGTTTCGAGAAATTCGTGAACGGCCCGGAGAGCTTCACGCCCGACAACAACTTCCTGATGGGCGAGACGCCCGAGCTGCGGTCGCTCTTCGTCGCCTGCGGCTTCAACTCCGTGGGCATCGCCAGCGCCGGCGGTGCGGGCAAGTACCTCGCCGAATGGATCCTCGAAGGACAGCCCTCGCTCGACCTCTGGAGCGTGGATGTCCGGCGGTTCGGTCCCTGGGCCAACAACCGGGCCTATCTGCGGTCCCGCGTGGTCGAGGTGCTCGGACTGCATTACCAGATGGCCTGGCCCAACCGCGAACCCGAGACGGCCAGGAATGTCCGGATGAGTCCGCTCCATGACCGTCTCGCGGCGCTCGGGGCCAGCTTCGGGGTAAAGGGGGGATGGGAACGTCCCAACTGGTTCACGCGTCCGGAGGGCGCCCGGACCCCGGTGATGGACTACAGCTTCGGCCGCCAGAACTGGTTCCCGAACCACGCCGCCGAGCATCGGGCCGCCCGGGAGTCCGTCGCCCTGTTCGACCAGTCTGGCTTCGGCAAGCTGGTGGTCCGAGGAACGGATGCGGAGGCCGTCCTCCAGCGCCTGTGCGCCAACGACGTCGGGGTCGCCCCGGGTCGGGTGGTCTACACGGCGATGCTCAACGAGCGCGGCGGATTCGAGAGCGACCTGACCGTAGTCCGCGTGGGTCGCGAGGAGTTCTACCTGATCACCGGAACGACCCAGGCCCGACGGGATCTCGACTGGATCCGACGCCACCTCCGACCGGCCGACCGTGTGGAGGTGCTCGACGTGACCTCGGGCTGGGGTGTCCTCGGTGTCATGGGACCCCGATCGCGCGAACTCCTGTCGAGGGTCACCGAAGCGGATCTGTCCTCCCCGGCGTTTCCGTTCGGCACGATGCACTCGATTGCCGTCGGAATGGCGACCGCCCGCGCGGTCCGGATCACGTACGTCGGGGAGCTCGGCTGGGAACTGCATGTCCCGGTTGACCAGATGGTCACGGCCTTCGATGCGCTCGGTGCCGCGGGTGCCGATCTGGGCCTCACCCAGGCGGGCCACTATGCCATCAACTCGCTCCGACTGGAGAAGGGGTTTCGTGCGTTCGGCGCGGAGCTGTCCCCGGACGAGACCCCCATCGAGGCGGGACTCGGATTCGCCGTCGCCTGGGACAAGGTCGGTGGGTTCCTCGGACGCGAAGCGCTTCTGCGTCAGCGCGAGCAGGGGGTCGGCAAGCGGCTTGCCCTATTCGCCCTCGAGGATCCTGAGCCCGTGCTCTGGGGCAGCGAGCCCATCCTCCGCAACGGGGTCACGGTGGGCTACACGACCAGCGGCAGCTACGGCCACACGGTCGGTGCCGGCGTGGCGCTGGGGTATGTGAAGGGAGCCGCCCCCGTCACGGCCGACCACGTCCTCTCCGGGACCTACCACATCCGGGTGAATGGCCGGGACCTCCCGGCGCGGGTCTCCCTGAAGCCGTGGCATGACCCGGATCGGAAACGGATCCTGGCCTGAACCCCATTTGCGGGGGGCAGGACTTTCCCCGTCGCAACCCGGACCGGACAGGAATAGCCTCCGGCCCATGATCCCTGTTTGGAATTGCCGTCGTGTCTTCGTTGTAGGCCTTCTGTGTCTCATGAACGTCAGGGCGGAGACGCTGAGGGTGTTCGTGGGCACCTACACCGGAGGATCCAGCGAGGGGATCTATGCGTTCGGGTTCGACAACCGATCGGGTGAGGTGACCGGGAAGATCCTGGCCGCGAAGTCCGAGAATCCGTCGTTCCTCGTGCCGTCGCCCGATGGTCGTTTCCTGTATGCCGTCAACGAGACCGACCGATGGAAGGGCCAGCCCGGGGGATATCTGACGGCGTTCTCGATCGAAGGCGTCGACGGATCCCTTCGCGAGCTCAACCAGCAGTCCGCCGGTGGCGCCGCGCCCTGCCACCTGACGATCGACGCCTCCGGCCGCTGCGTCCTGGCCGCCAACTACACCGGCGGCAGCACTGTTCTAGTGCCGGTCGATCGCGACGGATCCCTCAGGCCGCGGTCGTCGCTGATCCAGCACCGCGGATCGAGCGTGAACACCTCGCGTCAGAAGGAGCCCCATGCCCACTCGGTCAACCTGTCGCCCGACGGACGCCACGCCTACGTCGCCGACCTCGGGACCGACCGGATCTACATCCACCGGTTCGATCCTGTCGCGGGTGCCCTGACGCCGGCCATGCCCGATTCCGTGGCGCTCGCCCCGGGCAGTGGGCCCCGTCATTTCGCGTTCGCGCCGGACGGTCGACGCGCCTTCGTGATCAACGAGATCCTGTCGACGCTGACCGGGTTCACCGTGGACCGGAAGACGGGCGGGTTGGCGGAGGTCGACACCGTCACGACGCTCCCGGGCGGTCCTGTGGCGGGCAACTCGACGGCCCAGGTCTGTGTCCACCCGAACGGTCGATTCGTCTATGGATCGAATCGTGGGGACGATTCAATCGTGGTCTATGCGGTCGGCAAGAATGGCCGGATGACCTTCGTAGAGCGGGTGCCCACCGGCGGGAAGACCCCCCGTAACTTCAACCTGGATCCCTCGGGACGCTTTCTGTGGGCGGCGAACCAGTCGTCGGATTCGATCTCGATTTTCCGGGTGGATGGCCGGACGGGTCGACTGACCCCGCACGGCAAGCCTGTGACCGTGGGCAGTCCGGTCTGCGTGGTCTTCGTGCGGTGAGTGGGCGGAGGGGGAAGGAGAAAAGAGGGATTTGGAAAAGGTGGGTTATTGGGGATTCAAGGTGGGTCGATGGGTCGATGGAGGCTGTGGGGTTTCACCCGCCCAATCCCGGAGGGATCCAAGCTCGTAGCCGGTGGTTGAGCGCAGCGACACCACCGGAATCCCACGACGCAAGATTCTCTGGCACCCTGAAGGGGTGCCAGCACCGTCGAGACCACCCTCGGCGTGGAACCACAACGTGACACGCTCCGCCTCTGGCACGGCTGGCATCCCTGCCGGGATGCGCGGAGTTTCAATACCGTGACCGGTGGTATCGCTGCGCTCAACCGCCGGCTACCAGCTGGGATGCCTCCGGCATCGAGTCTCTCCGGACTCCGGCACGACACCCACCGAAAACATCAAAGCCCCAAAGAAAGTCTCCTCCCCGTCTTTCCTTCGCGTCTTCCCGTCTCCGAGTGAGTCCTCGTTGCTCAGTACTGATGGCGGCGACGCCAGAGGGATCCGGCAGCCAACACCCCCACGAGCCACACGGGCGATGCCGTCTCAGGGATGGGTGCGGGTCCCGGTGTCGTTCCCATGAACACAAGTCCCCAGCTGGTGACGGTACCGGTGTTGCCGGATCCGAGGTCGGCGATGAAGAGGGTCCAGGTGGCGTTGGGGTTGGTGCCGACGAAGGTCGAGAGGAACTGGGTACGGGAGTCGGTGTCCAGGACGCTGACGGGGCTGGCCCCACGGGCGTCGGGAGCGAATTCCGCGCCGGAGTTGATGAGTGAGGCGTAGCCGCTGACGTTCTGGTAGAGGTGGATATCCCCATAGCCTGCGCCATCGAAGAAGGCGAGGTTGAGTCCGCTGTCGGAATAACCGAAGGCATCGGAGGCGGTGACGCCGACGCGGTTGAGGAGGATGCTAGTGCCGGTGCCGTTGGAGAGGTAGGCGTAGAAGTCACCGGCCCATCCGCCGGAGATCTCGAGGTTCACCTTGATGTCGGTGATGCTGGTGTAGGAGAGACCGGAGACGGTGCGGGTATCGGACCAACCGGTGAGGTTGGCGTCGGGGATGGCGCCGCCGCCGGAGAACCCGGAGTTGTAGGTGAAGACGTCGGGGGTCTGGGCGACGACGGCCACGGGGATGAGGAGGACGAGGCTCTGGATCTGTCGGAACGGTCGGAGACAGCCTGGAGTAAAGAGGAGGTTCATGGTCGGTGGTGACGTGAAGGTCGGAGCGACGACGGCGGTGGTGACTCAGTTCGCGACGAGGCGGTAGTAGGCGGAGGAGACCGGTGGGGAGGGGTCGGTGTAGGTGTAGATCCCGGAGGCGGGGAAGGTGATCGGGGAGGAGAGGGTGACGTTGACGGAGAAGCCGGCGTCGTCGGCGCGTTCGACCTGGTAGGTGAGGTTAGGAATGGCGGCGAAGCGCACGGTGACCTGGCCGCCGACCACCGTGACGTTCTGAGCCTGGCCGGCCTGGGTGGAGGCTCCCTGGAACTGGATCGTGAGGGTGCCGTTGGCGCTGAGGGTGGCGTCGCTGACGGTGTAGGAGACGGTGTCGTTCTGGGAGGCACCCGATACGGTGGCGGTGTAGAGGAGGTAGCCGCCGCTGATGGTGACCGTGGCGCCGGTGGTGCTGGAGAGGGCGGAGAAGGTGAGGGTGTCGAGGTTGGCGTCTGTCGCCAGGGAGCTAAGTGGCACCTTGAGGGTCTTGGAGGACCTCGAGACGGTCGGGTTCAGGGGCACCGGGGTGGAGTTGGAGACCCCGATCGGCTGGGTGGCGGTGGTCAGTGAACCGCTGGAGAAGGTGAGGGTGTAGGATCCGGCTGCGGCGACGAGCCCGACGGTGGAGAAGGTGGCGACGCCGTTGGAGGCGGTGGCGGTGGCGGTGCCGACGATGGTGGCCCCGGTGCTGACGGTCATGGTGACCACGGAGGTGCTATCGGAGGTGACCGTGTTGCCGCCGGAGTCCTGGACGGCCACGACGGGCTGGGTGCTGAAGGCGCTGTCGCTGACCGCACCGCCGGCTTGGGTGGTGAGAGTCAGCTGGGTGCCGGATCCGGTCCCCAGCGTGATGGGCTGGGTGGCGGTGGTGAGCGAGCCACTGGAGAAGGTGAGCGTGTAGGCGGAGGCAGGACCGGAGAGTCCGACAGTGGAGAAGGTGGCGACACCGCTGGAAGCTGTGGCGGTGGCGGTGCCGACGATGGTGGCGCCGGTGCTGACGGTCATGGTGACGACCGAGGCGCTGTCGGAGGTGACGGTGTTGCCACCGGAGTCCTGGATCGTCACGGCGGGCTGGGTGCTGAATGCGCTGCCGCTGGCGGCCCCTGCGGCGGAGGTGGTCAAGCCCAGCTGGCTGGCGGAGCCGGTTGCCAGGGTGATGGGCTGGGTGGCGGTGGTCAGGGCACCGCTAGAGAAGGTGAGGGTGTAGCTGGCGGCGGGACCGGAGAGTCCGACGGTGGAGAAGGTGGCGACGCCGCTGGAGGCGGTGGCGGTGGCGGTGCCGACGACGGTGGCTCCGGTGCTGACGGTCATGGTGACCATGGAGGCGCTGTCGGAGGTGACCGTGTTGCCGTTGGAGTCACGGATCGCAACGACCGGCTGTGTGGTGAAGGCGGCCCCGCTTGCGGCGCCTGCGGCCGAGGTGGTGAGAGCCAGCTGCGAGGGCGGACCGATGACCGTGATCTGGACGACGTCACTGGAAGCCGCCTCGGTCCATCCGGACCGGCAGTCCACACGGGCCAGCCGTTTGAACCAGGTGGTCTGGGTGAGGGTGCCCGGGGAATAGGTGGTCGCGTTGGCGGCCGAGATATCCGAGAAACCCGTAGAGCTGCTGGTGGTCGAGGACTGCCACTGGTACTCCAAGGTTCCGGTGTGTCCTGAGGCTCCTGAGACGCTGGTCAGCGTCGCGGGGCTGAAGGGTGAATCCCCGGACTGGTTGCCATCGATGTCGCCTCCGCTCGTCGGGTCGTCACAGGCGAGTGCTACCTGGGCAACCCGGTTGATGCTCTTGCCGCCGGCTGTTGTGAAATTTCCCCCGACGTAGAGCGTGGAGCCCGAAACCAGCAGCGCATAGACACTCCCCCCTGTTCCGCTGCCGATGGGGGACCATGTGGTGCCGTCCCACCGTGCGACTTTTGATGCAGCATTCCCATCGGCATTCGAAAAGAAACCGCCGACGTAGACATCCGTTCCATCCACCGCCAAAGCCCGAATCGTGCTATCGACTCCCGCTCCCAGTGTGGACCAACTCGTCCCGTCCCACTTGGCGATGCGGTTCAGGGTGCTGAAATTACCGGCGGCGTACAGGTTGCCCCCGCTCACGGCCACCTTGTAGACCGTTTGGGTCAAGCCGCTCCCAATCGCTGACCAGGAGGTGCCGTCCCATTTGGCGATCCGCTCTGCGCTGATTCCTCCGGCGGTCGAGAAATAGCCGCCGACGTATAGGGTGCTCCCGCTGACTGCGAGGCCGTAGGCGGGACGATCAAAACCCGTCCCCAAAGTAGACCAGGCGCTTCCATCCCATTTGGCGATGCGGTTGGCCGTGGATCCCCCAGCGGTCGTGAATTCCCCCGCGACGTAGAGGTCGGAACCCATCACCGCCAAAGCCTCCACCGATTCGCTTCCTCGTGTTCCACTGACTCCGCTGCCCACGGCCGTCCAGGAGGACCCACCCCACTTCGCGATGTAATTGGCAGGTGATCCGCCTGCGGTGGTGAACGTTCCACCTGCGTATAAGGTGGTGCCGACCATGGTGAGCGCTTTCACCTCACCGTCCGCAAATCCAGTGCCCAAGGTAGACCAAGATGATCCGTTCCATTTCGCCACCCGGTTCCCAGGATTCGTGAACGATCCCCCGACATAAAGGTCCGTACCGTTCATCGTCATGCAGATGACAGAAGAATTCAAAATCCCGCTACCCAACGCCGCCCAGTCGGCGTTGCTGAAGGTTGGATCGATCCGGATGGGATACTCGGCATCCGAGTCGACCACCCGGATGGCGATTCCACCGGTCTCAGAAACCTCCCATGAAGCGTCAATGGATTTGCCCGAGGCGTCTGTCACATGGAGTCGGTGGTAGCTGAGTTCTCGGCCCGAGCCGTCGAATTTGAGACGCACGCCCCCCACGATGGCCTCCGCGGTGGCTCCGGCGAGGGCGAGTCGAACCCGCAGGTCACCGGACCCGGTGGGCGACTGGGTTACGACGAAGTCCTGTCGGATGCCGTCCATGCCGGCGGAGTATTCCTCGACGAGGCCAGGACGGGTGAATCGGACAGCCTTGGAACCGGACTCAACGGAACCGTCCTGGGCCAGCATGGTCTCAGCGCCCTCCATGCGTCCCACAGCCCGGGCGACCAGGTGGAGGGTGCCGCCGGCGGACTCGGTGGACTGGAGATGCAGTCCTGAAGAATCGACGGTTGCGGAGAGCTTCTGGAACTGGCTCCAGAGGGAGGCTCCGGAAGGAGTGGCCTTCATTCCGATGGCGTCCCCCGAAACCTGTTTCTCGGCGCGTGCACCGATCTCAGAGAACGGGAAGCCCACCGAGTCCTGGGAGCCTGCCTCGCCCGCGGTCCCGGATGAGGAAACACCGGGGTTGGCTATGACGGGACTGTCACTGCGTCCTGGGGCGATTCCCCCGAGGAGAAGCTGCATCAGGACCAAGGCAAGATTGCGGTAGGAGACGGTCATTGGAGCCGATAGACGGCGTGGATTGGCCCCGAGGGTTCCCGGGAGAATCCGGTGAACCGTCAGCACGAGGCGTTCCTCTCAACGGTGCGAAAACGCGGAGGGGGAGAGGGGGGCGGAGGGGACTCACGCGGAGACGCGGGGACGCAGGGGGGGAAAGGAGAAAACAGGGATTTGGAAAAAGGGGGGTTCTTCGTTGGTTCCAGTAGGTTGATGGGTCGATGGGTCGATGGAGGCTGCGGGGTATCACCCGCCCAATCCCGGAGGGATCCAAGCTCGTAGCCGGTGGTTGAGCGGAGCGACACCACCGGAATCCGACGATCCAAGATTCTCTGGCACCCTGAAGGGGTGCCAGCACCGTCGAGACCACCCTCGTCGTGGAACCACAACGGGATCTGCTCCGCCTCTGGGGCGGCTGGCATCCCTGCAGGGATGCACGGGGTTTCAATACCGTGACCGGTGGTGTCGCTGCGCTCAACCGCCGGCTACCCGCTGAGATGCCTCCGGCATCGAGTCCCTCCGGACTCCGGCAAGACACCCAACGAAAACATCAAAGCCCCAAAAAAAGTCTCCTCCCCGGCTTTCCTTCGCGTCTCCGCGTCTTGGCGTGAGTCCCGTCTGCTCCCACTCCGCGTGGGACGCTCAGGCCAGGATCTCCTGCACCACGCGCGCCGGCTTGCCGTCGGTGAGGCTCAGCTCGCGGCCGGCTCGACGGTAGACCAGCCGCTTGTGGTCGAGACCGAACAGGTGCAGCAGCGTCGCGTGGTAGTCGTGGTGCGACACGATGTCCTTCACCGCGTGGTGACCCCACTCGTCGGTCTCCCCGAACGTCATCCCGCCCCGGATTCCACCGCCCGCCAGCCACATCGTGAACCCATACGTGTTGTGGTCGCGGCCCACCTTGTCCTTCGGACCGTCGTTCTGGATCACCGGCAGACGCCCCATCTCGCCGCCCCAATGCACGAGGGTCGAATCCAGGAGCCCACGGCCCTTGAGGTCGCGGATCAGTGCGGCGACCGGCTGGTCGCTGCGCACGCAGACCTCGGGCAGGGCCTTGTAGAGGTTGCTGTGGTGGTCCCAGCTCTGGCCGTTGTTGATGATCTGAACGAACCGCACGCCGCGCTCGACAAGTCGGCGGGCGATCAGGCAGCGCGTGCCGTAGTCGCGGGTCAGGTCGTTGTCGATGCCGTAGAGCCGGAGCGTGGCCGGGCTCTCCGAGCGGATGTCCATGGCCTCCTTGGCCGAGGTCTGCATCCGGGCCGCCAGCTCGTAGCTGGCGATCCGGGCGTCGAGGTCATGCTCGCCTGGGTGTCGCTCCCGATGTCCCCGGTTGAGCTCCCGCAGCAGCTCGAGCTGACGTTCCTGGGGCAGGCCCCGGAGGTGGGCGGGGGGATCGAGGTTGAGCAGGCGGGGCTCCGTCGGTCTGACCACCGTGCCCTGATATAGCGAGGGGAGCCATCCGTTGGACCAGTTGTGCTCCGCCAGCAGCGGGAGGCCCGAGGGGTGGGTCAGGGTCAGGAACGCGGGGAGATCCTGGCTCTCGTTGCCCAGACCGTAGCCCAGCCAGCTGCCGAGGACCGGTGCGCCGTGGGTGATCCGGCCGTTGGTCAGGGCATGGAGCGACTGGCCGTGGTTGTTCACACCGGTCCGCATGGAGCGGATGATGCAGAGGTCGTCGACCACCCCGGCGAGATGGGGTAGGAGGGACGACAGTTCGGTTCCTGACTCGCCATGGCGTTGGAACTCCCAGAGGCCGGGCATCACCTTCGAGCTCGCCTGGCCGGCGTTGTCGAACTTCAGCTCCCCGGGAAAGGAGCGGCCCTCCCACTCCTTCAGAAGCGGCTTCGGGTCGAAGAGGTCCATCTGGCTTGGACCGCCGATCATCAGGATTGAGATCATTGCCCGGGCCCGGGCCGGATGGTGTCCGGGCTTGGGATTCAGATCGTATTTCTGAGGCTCGAGCTCGGGTCGGGCCGGCGCCGCCAGGAGGCTGTCCTGCTGCAGCATCCAGGCGAGGGCGGTCGACCCGAGGCCGAACGATCCCGCCCCGAGGAAGTGGCGTCGGGAACAGCATCCGAGGGTCTGGGATCCGGGAGGGTTCATGTCAGTCGAGGTACAGGAAGTCGTTTGAACCCATCAGAACCTGGCACAGGCTCGCAAGGGCCTGGGCCTCGGGGGACGGCGCGGCTTGGGCCTTCGGATCGACCGGTGCGCCCGATGCGGGTGTGAGGTGGATGGCCTGGCGGACGAGGTAGCTCTCGGCGCGCCGCAGCTCCGCCGCGGAAGGCGGCCGCGAGAACAGCAGGAGCCACAGTCGGACCAGTCGGCCCGTGGGATCCTCCGGCTTCTCGCGCACGAGCCGTTCGGCCAGGTCCCGGGAGCGGTCGAGGATGAAGGTGTCGTTCAGGAACATCAGCGACTGCGGGGCGACCGTGGACAGTGCCCGGACCTCGCAGTTCGGATTCACCACCGGAGCGTCGAAGGTCTCGAGGACCCCGACCGGCGTCGACCGGCGCACCTGCACGTAGAGGGTCCGACGGAACTCGTCGGACCCCAGGGCGTCGACCCCGACCGCGTCCCCGTTGCCATCGCGTTTCTGACGTCCCACGACGCACTGCCCCTGGGGGTTGATCGCCACCGGTACCGGAGGGCCGAATGGGCGGGGGTCCAGTCGGCCGCTCACCGCCAGCAGGCCGTCGCGGAGACTCTCGGCGTCGAGGCGTCGGAGCCGGGCGCGTCCGAGCAGCCGGTTGTCGGGATCCCGACGCTGCGCCGACGGATTCACGGTGCCCTGGCGGTAGGCGGCACTGGTCACAAGGAGTCGGTGGAGGGGTTTGAGCCGCCAGCCGCCGGTGATGAACGCATCGGCCAGCCAGTCGAGCAGCTCGGGATGGGTGGGACGTTCTCCGAGGGCGCCAAAGTCGCCAGGTGTTCCGACGAGTCCCGAGCCGAAGTGGTGGAGCCAGACGCGGTTCACCAGGACGCGAGCGGTGAGGGGGTTCGACCGGTCGGTCAGCCGGCGCGCGAGTTCGAGCCGACGACCGGTGGTCCGGGACGCGGCGTTGGTCGAGGGGATGTCGATCGTCAGGCCACCGAGTCCCTGAAGCGTGAGGAGTCCGGGGCTGACCCCGCCGCGGGGCTGCTGGTGGTCGCCGCGATGGAACAGCACCGTCTGGAGGTTGCGTCCGGGTTCCTCGACGAGGCAGGCGACTTGGGGATCAGCCGGCTTCTCGGCGCGCTTGGCGGTGGCCCGCTTGCGGATCTCCTCGACCTTGTCGGCTCCGGGGCGGTCGATCTCGCCCAGGATGATGTGGTCCTGGAAGGTCGGGTACTTCCGGAGCAGGGCGAGGTGGTCCGGGGTGCGCTTTGCGGCGGGGGTCTTCCGGGCGGTCAGGACCGGGTCCCGATCGGCCTCGGGGATGAGGGTGAGCTGCTTCTGGACGAACTTCTCGATGAGCTCGTCATGGAGCCGCGTTGCCTCCGCATCGATCTGCTTCGCCTCGGTCTCGATGCGCTCGGCGTTCGCCCGGTCCGCCGCCGGCATCAGGGACAGCACGCGCTGACCCGGTGGCTTCCACTGCTTCCAGTCGAACGCCGGCTCGAACACCGCGCGCAGCCGGTAGTAGTCGGACTGCGGGATGGGGTCGTACCGGTGGTCATGGCACTGGGCGCACTGGACGGTCAGTCCCAGCAGCGACGAGGAGACGATCTGAAGGGTGTCGGCGATGACCTGATTCTTGGCGAGATCGGCATCGGCGGGCCCGTCGCCGGTCGGGTCCGGGGCCATGCGGAGGAAACCCGTGGCGATGATCCGATCGAGATCCTCGCCCTCGAGACCCGCACCGGGTTGGGCGACCAGTTCATCACCGGCGAGCTGTTCGGTGATGAAGACGTCTAACGGCTTGTCCGTGTTGAGTGCGCGGATGACATAGTCGCGGTAGCGCCAGGCCCACGGCCGCTCGGAGTCGGCCTCGGCGCCGCCGTTGGAGTCCGCGTAGCCGGCGACGTCGAGCCAGTGTCGGGCCCAGCGTTCGCCATAGGCGGTGGAGGCGAGCAGCCGGTCGACCACGCGCTCGTAGGCCTCGTCGGACGGATCAGCCACAAACGCGGCGACCTCCTCAGGCGTTGGCGGCAAACCGGTGAGATCGAAGGTCACCCGACGGATCAACGCTTCCGGGGAAGCCGGCGGGGCGAAGCCAAGGCGTTCGGACTCCAGCGGCGCCAGAAGAAACCGGTCGACCGGGGTCCGGACCTGCCGGGTCGATCGGACCCGTGGGACCCCGGGGCGGCGGATCGGCTGGAACGCCCAGTGCTGGCGTTCCTCCTCGGTGATGACGACGGCTGGGACGGTCTCGGGTTCGGGTCGGGCGGTCGGGGCTCCCTGACGGATCCAGCGCTCGATCACCGCGACCTGATCCGGGGTGAGTGCCTTGCCGTCCTTGGGCATCTCGCCGGAGCGTACGACCTCGAGCAGACGGCTCGTGTCGGGGCGACCGGGGACCACGACGGGTTCGCTGGCGTGGGGTGCGGTCAGGAACCGGCGGAGTCGGAGATCGAGTCCGGCCTTCGGTTTCTCCTCCTCGCCGTGGCAATGGAAGCACTTCGCCTTGAGGATGGGTCGGATGTTGCGTTCGAACACCGGTCGGGCGGGGAGGGGGGCTCCGGGAGCGGCGGCGAATCCGAGGGTCGAAACGCCCAGCGTGACCAGTACAGCGATCCCCCAAGCCCATGCCGTCCCGGTTCGCCACGCGGGCGTGGGATTCGGGGAGGCAGGTCGCGGGGGCACGACGAAATTAAAGCACAGCGTTCGTGGGAATGAAGCGCTCTTTGCCGTCCCGCATCGATTCGCGGCGACCGGATGCGGGACACTGGAGGTCAGCGTCGGCTTCCGGCGAGCAGCGCCACGAGGTCCAGCACTTCACCCCGCGGACGGCCGTCGAGCATCCCCTCGGGCATCGTGGACACGCCGTGGGGGCGTCGGGACCGCACGGTGGATGGGGACACGGTCACGGGCTCGTCAGCCCCCATGGGCCAGAGCACAATGCGGTCGGAGCTCTCCGAGTCGATCCGTCCGATCCATGTCTCACCGCCCTTCGTCTCGAGTTCCACCTGGGCGTATTCGGGGGCGATGACCTTCGAGGGGTAGAGGATGGATTCGAGGATTTCGCCGGGACTCCGACGCTGTCCGATCCCAGTGAGGTCGGGGCCCACGCTGCCGCCCTCGGTGCCCAGACGATGGCATTGTGCACATCCGCGGTCGCGGAACACGGCCCATCCGGCGTTGGTGGAGCGTCCCGACAGTGGCGCGGAGAGGTCGGTCTCGAATTCGGCGAGGTTCCAGCGGTGTCCGTCGGTCGAGGGGGAGTTCGGGGCGAGGGACGTGATCCAGGCGCGGAAGAGGTCGACGGCGGCGGCGTCGACGCGGTGGGACACGAGCGGTGGCATCTGCCCTGGACCTCGGCGGGAGAGGCGATGGAGCAGGACGGATGAGTCGGGTCGACCCGGGGAGACGAGCATAGGGTCCTTGAGACCGAAGCTGTCGTGCTGGGGTCGGGCGCCGATCAGTTCCATCTGGTCCCGGGCGGTTGTGATCTCGAGCTGCATGCGGGCGTTGCCGCCACCGGCCTGGATATGGCATCCGGCGCAGTTGGCATGGAGGTAGGACCGGGCCCGGTCCTCGAGCGGCACGGTGGTGTCGTGCGGGTCCACGAGGCGGACGCCGGCAGGGGGACGTGGGACGGGCTGGGTGAGGAGCCCGAGTTGCTCCCAGGTCTTCAGCTGGTCGTCGCGGTCCAGCTGGAGGGTGGACAGTCCGAGAACGAAGCCCGCCGCGCGGCTGTGGCAGACGAGGCATTCGGCCCGGCTCGGGAACCGCCAGTGTTGGGGGCTCACTCCACCTGCCGTGCTCGGGTCCGCGACCCGGTAGTCCCGGTCTTCTCCAGCGGCCGACACCAGCTCGGCGTCGGATTGGTCCTCCGACCATCGGTAGCTGTATCCGGTCCACTGGCCGCCCTGTTGCACCAGGATGCGGGTCTCGATGCGGACCGCGATGTCCACGGCCTTCTCAGGTCGGGGTAGGGACAGGGTCTGGACGAGCACGGTCCCACTGGAGAGGGACCAGCTTCGTTCCGCAGTGGGGGTCGCCTGGGTCGGGCCTGGCAGGCCCAGGAAATGATCGCCCCTCGCGCCATCGGTCCAGGCGGGGGCGACGAGGCGATAGGCCACCACACCGGGTTGGACCCGGTGGTCGCGGGTGGAGCTGAACAGTCCGGTCTCGCTCAGTTTCCGCGGGAAGGCGGCCGGAGCGTTGGTCCGGACGGCGGGGATGAGTCGGTGGAGGCCGCTTCCGAGGTCGGCAATCAGGAGGTCCCCCTCGGGGGACACGGCGAAGGCGGTCGGTTGGAGCGGGGTGGCGGCGAGTTCCCGGTGCCAGGTCACCCGGGTGCCGTCATGCCGTCCGCCCCAGAGGCGTCCGGTGGAATGGTCCCCGTAGACGTAGACCCCATCGAGTTCCGGCAACCGGGTGCCGCGGTAGACGACACCCCCGGTGAGCGACCGGGCCTCGCTGTGGGGATGCTCGAAGGTCGGGGCGACGACGGGCGTCGGACCGCGACGTCGGTGTCGATAGAACAGGTGGCTGCCCTCGTAGACGGACCAGCCGTAGTTCTCGCCTCGGCGGACGAGGTGGGCGGTCTCCCAGAGGTCCTGTCCGTTGTTGCCGACCCAGACCTGTCCGCTGGGCCGGTCCACGCAGAGGCGCCAGGGATTTCGGAGGCCATAGGCCCAGATCTCACCGCGGGCTCCGGGATGGTCCACGAAGGGGTTGTCCCTCGGGATGCCGTAGGCACGGCCGGGGTCGGGCTGGTCGACGTTGATCCTCAGCACCGCGCCGAGCAGATCGTCGAGGGTCTGCCCGGAATCGAGGGCATCGGAGTCGTTGCTGCCGTCGCCGGTCGAGATGTACAGGAAGCCATCCCGATCGAAGTCCATCCCGCCGCCGTCGTGTCCCCCCGAGGGCCATTCCAGTAGGGTCTTCTCGGCGCCGGGCTCGGGGAGGAAGGGCGCGGTCCGGGCGACCCGGATGCGCCAAAGGCGATTGGTCCGGGTCTCGGGTCCACGGGGGCCATTGCCAAAGAGGAACGCCAGCCCGTTTGTCGGATACCCGGGATGGAAGGCGATGCTGTAGGTCAGGTACTTCGGGATCTCGAGGAACGGGATCGCCGTCGGTGGTGTCGCCGTCGGATCGATCCTGAGGACCCGCGCGGGTCGGCCGTCGTCGCCGCCCTGGAGGATGACCATCAGGTTGCGGGTGCCCGGTTCGGCGGTGACGAACACCGGGTTCGGCATCGCCAGGCCGGGGAGGTACGGCTCCGTGGTATAGGGCAGCGGCGGTTCCGGTGAGCCGACGATCCGGGAGGTCGTCCAGGGAATCCGCGCTGCGGGCTTGGCGTGGGGCGGCTTCGATTCCGTTCCGGTCGCCAGGCCGCTCGTGATCCCCATCAGCAGAGCGCTCAAGGCCAGCATCCAGGGGACTCTTGGGATCAGGCGCATGATGTCCGTAAGGATGCGATCCGGTTGGTGGGTTGGCGAGTCGTGACCCGGGGTTTGTGGCCTTTCGGGCTGCCTCCGCCGGGGCGTTCCCCATGCCGCGTGATCCCCTGGGGGCGACTCTACTTCCGGGCCTCCGGGGTGACGGTGAGCTTCAGCCGTTGTCCGTCGCGCAGGACCTCGACCTCCACCGGCTTGCCGACCTTTGCGGCGTCGAGCGCGTAGGTGTAGTCGTAGACGTTCTTGAGGATCTGTCCGGCAAACCCGACGACGACGTCGCCGCCCTTGAGCCCTGCCTTCTCGGCCGGGGATCCGCCCCGGACCCCGCTCAGCTTCACGCCCTCCACTTCCTGGGTGTAGTCGGGAATGGTCCCAAGATAGGCCCGCAGCGTCTCGCGGTTGCCGCCCGTGCCCTCGGCCCGCTTCACAACGAGGTAGTCGGGGCGCGTCGGTTGTCTGAGGAGATCGAGGACGACACCTTCGGCGAACTGGGTGATGCGCGTCAGACCGTCGTACTCGATCCGGTCGGCGTCGTCGGTCGGGCGATGGTAGTCCTCGTGGCTGCCGGTGAAGAGGTTCAGGACGGGGATGCCCTTGGGATAGAAGGCCGAGGCGTCGGAGGGGACGTAGGGATCATCGCCCAGGCGGACCTGGAATCCGGCGGCGACGTTGCGTTTCTCGATGAGCTTGCGCCAGACGGAGGAGGAGCCGACGCCCTGGAGGTCGATCCGGTTCTCGCGGAGGCGGCCGACCATGTCGAAGTTCACATAGGCGACGAGGTTGGTGAGGGGAATCGGGCTGGACTCGAGGAACTGGGTGGAGCCAATGAGACCGGTCTCCTCGCCCGACCAGAATCCGATGAGGATGCCCCGGGGGAAACGTTCCGGATGGACGCGGCGCTCGAGGGCGAGGTTGCGGGCGAGTTCCAGGACGGCGGCGGTGCCGCTCGCGTTGTCGTCGGCCCCGTTGTGGACCTGACCCTCCTCGCCCCCGCGCTCGAGGGAACTCTTGTCGCCGGTGCCGAGGTGGTCGTAGTGGGCGCCGATCACGATGTATTCGGCCGGCGTGGAGGAGGGCGTGGTGGACGAGGCCGGCGGGATGATCCCCACGATGTTGTCGTCCTTCTGTCGCAGGCGCTGGACCTCGGAGGCGACCGCGACCCGGACGCCTGGGAGGGCGAATCCTCCGAGCGCGTGGGGGTTCTCGGTGTCGAGTCCGTCCTGCAGCGCCTTGAGGGTCTGTCCCTTGGCCTTCAGCAGGAGGTCGGCGACCCGCGGGGTGATGGACGCCGCGACGATGCCGGAGCCGCTCAGGCTGGAGTCGAAGGTGAGCGGGGCGAGCTGGCCGGCGTTCGGCGAGTTGGGACCGGTCACCACCAGCAGCGCCTTGGCGCCCCGCTGGCGGGCGAGCATGGCCTTGTAGCGCAGACCGGCATGGACGTTGAGCTCCTGGCGGCGCTTCGCGTCGACCTCCTCCGGGACATAGCGGAGGACCATCACGACCTTGTTGCTGACGTTCAGTCCCTCGTAGGAGTTGTACCCCCGGGTGTTGCCGTCCGCGACACTGAGTCCGTATCCGGCGAAGACGACCTCGCCCTCGAAGTCGCCGTTGGCCGAGAAGGCGAGGGGACGGAAGTCGCGTTCGACCTCGAAGGTCTCCATGGTGCCGTTTGTTCCTGTGACCTTGAGCGAGCAGCGGTTCGTCACCACCGTGACCCCGGCGGTGAATTCGAAGGGATGCCGATAGCTCCCGCCCAGGGGCGCAATGCCGTCCCGTTCCAGTTCCTGGACCAGGTACCGGGCCGCCTTGCGGGCACCATCAGACCCGGTGAGGCGTCCACCGAAGTCGTCGGAGGCCAGAGTCCCCACATGTCGTCGGAGTTCCTCGGTCAGAATGCCGGGCTGGGATCCCGGGGCGGGCGGAATGGAACTGCCCACGTGCTGGACGACGGGCAGGACGCTGTTGCGCTCGGGCGACTGGGCGAGGGCCTCGAGGGCGGCCTCGTGGTTCCACTTGGCGAGGAAGAGCTGGGACGACTGGTCGGCGGTACGGCCCGACGTCCAGCACAGCTGGCGTCCATCGGGCGAGAACACCGGGAGTCCATCGAACCCAGGCGTGTGGGTCACCCGCACCGGCTCTCGTCGGCCCTCGGCGTCGGCGATGAACAGCTCGAAGTTGGCGAACCCGAGCTTGTTGGCGGTGAAGATGAAGTAGCGGCCGGACGGATGGAAATAGGGGGCCCAGGACATGCAGCCGAACTCGGTCAGCTGCCTCACGTCGGAGCCATCCAGCTTGGCGGAAAACACATTGGCAATGACTCCGTTCTCGTCGAATCGACGCCAAATGATCCGTTGCCCGTCAGGCGAGAAGAATGGACCCCCATCATAGCCAGGTGTCCGGGTGAGGCGCTGCAGACCGGTGCCGTCGGCATTCATCCGGTAGAGGTCGCAGAAGTAGCTCTTGTCGACCGCCAGCCGCTTCTGGTCCTCGTCACTGAGGGGGGCCTCGTAGGCATGCCGGTTGGAGGAGAAGACGATCAGGGAGCCGTCGGGCGAGTAGGATCCTTCGGCGTCGTAGCCGCGGGCCAGGCTCAGGGGACGGATCCCGGAGCCGTCGCGCCTGGAGGCGAAGAGGTCCATGGTCTCGTCGTAGTCCCACGAATAGCGGCGCTCCTTCCCGGTCGCCCTGAACTCGAGCTCCTCCTGCTGCTGCTTCCGGGCCTCGGGGTTGAGGTGGGTCGAAGCGAACAGGACGTCGTCGGATCCCGGGCGAAGGAACGCGCAGGTGGTCTTCCCGATGCCGGGGGAGACGCGCTGGGTGTCGCCGCTGGTGAGGTCGAGCAGATAGATCTGGTAGAAGGGGTTGCCGGGTTCGCGCTCGCTCTGGAAGACGAGCTGGCGTCCGTCCGAGGAGAAGTACCCCTCGCCGGCACGGCGTCCCTCCAGGGTCAGCTGGCGGGGTTGGCCGAGGAAGACCGACTCGTTGGTCGCCGTGGCGGCCTGGAGGGCGAACCCTGATCCGGCCGCCCACAGCCAGGCCAGTCCGGCGCTCCCGGCGAGCCGGCGAGCGGTCTTGGAAAGGATCCGGAACACGGGACAAGGACTCGATGGCGTGTGGGACGGACGGGAACGATTCATGATGATGGAATGAAGGTGGTCGCATTCCGGCGAAGCGGCAACGAGCTGCCGGCAGCCCCCTGCCGTGGCGGGGGCGCATGAGCCTGCCTCTCCGCCCGACCGCGGGCTTGTCGGATCCCTTCGGGCCGATACGGTGGGTTCCGTGATCCTGTCGCCGCGTCGCCTCTCCCTGGGCCTGGTCTCCGGTCTGCTCACCTTCGTCACCGTCTCGGCGGTGGTGCCATCGTCCGCCCTCAACGCCCTCCGTTCGGTGGGACCTGAGGGACAGGGGCACGAGGCGGCTCAGAAGTCCTGGCCTCTGGTCGCTGCCGCACCGGCCAAGGATCTCCCGCAGCTGCTGGCGGCCATGGATGGCGCGAACGACTACGCGATGAATTGGATCCGGACGGCGATCGAGGCGGTCGCGCAGCGTGAGATGGGTTCCGGCGGGACCCTGCCCATCGCGTCGCTGGAGCAGTTCCTCCTGGACACCCGTCACAATCCCCGGGCCCGACGGCTCGCTTTCGACCTGATCCGCCGCGCCGATCCCCGAGCGGCAGACGGCCTGGTTCCCGGATTCCTGAATGATCCCGGCAACGACCTCCGCCGCGAGGCCGTCGACCGCCTGGTGGCCGATGCCGGAAAGCAGGTGGCCACCGACAAGGCCGCCGCCCGCGACACCTACCGCCGCGCCCTGCAATCGGCGCGTGAGGCCGATCAGATCGAGTCCCTCGCCAAGACGCTGGGGGATCTTGGGGAGAAGGTCGACCTGCCCCAGACCTTCGGCTGGGTGACCCGCTGGAAGCTCATCGGCCCCTTCGACAACACCGGCAACCAGGGCTTCAACCAGGCCTACCCGCCCGAGACGGTCGTCGACCCCAAGGCGGAGTATCCCGGCAAGAGCGGACCCATCCGGTGGGTGGATGCGGAGGCACAGGGCGATTATGGGATCGTCGATTTCAACAAGCCCTTTGGTGCCCTCAAGGAGGTCACCGGCTATGCGGTAGCGGAGTTCGTGTCCGACAAGGCCCGTCCCGCCGAGATCCGGCTCGGGTGCAAGAACGGGTGGAAGGTCTGGCTGAATGGGAAGTTCCTGTTCGGACGCGACGAGTACCACACCGGGGCGGAGATCGATCAGTTCCGTCTGCCGGTCCAGCTCCGCGCCGGCACGAACGTCATCCTTGTGAAATGCACCCAGAACGGGCAGGTGGAGGATTGGACCAAGGAGTGGGAGTTCCAGCTCCGGGTCACCGATGCCCAGGGAACCCCGATCCGCTCCAGCCGCTGAACCGCGACCCGAACCGACCATGAATCTCCTCCATCTCACTCTCACCGGTCTCCTCCTCACGGGTCCCGTCATCGCCGCCGACTGGATGCAGTTCCGTGGACCTGACGGCAACGGGGTATCGCCCGACGCCCAGCTCCCGAGGACGCTCGATGCGCAGTCGGTGGTCTGGACCGCGGATCTCCCCGGTCGTGGCGTCTCCTCGCCCATCGTCGTTCGGGACCGGGTCTTCGTGACGAGCACCAGTGGCCCACGGAACGCGGAGCTGCGGGTGCTGTGCTTCGCGCTGTCGGATGGCCACCTGATCTGGGAGCGCCAGTTCTGGGCGACGGGGCGGACGATGACCCATGAGAAGATCAGCGGTGCCACGCCGACACCGGTCAGCGATGGGGAGCACGTGTTCGCGCTGTTCTCGTCGAACGACTGTGCGGCCTTGGATCTCGACGGCAACCTGCTCTGGTACCGGGGGCTCGGGAAGGACTACCCGAACGCCAACAATTCCCTTGGCATGTCGTCGTCGCTGGCGATCGCCGATGGAACGCTGGTCGCGCAGGTGGAAAGCCAGAGCGAGTCGTTCACGGCAGGGTTGGATCCGTCCACCGGGAGGAACCGGTGGCGCATCGAGCGTCCCCGGACCTCGAACTGGACCTCGCCCGTGGTGTTCCGCGATCCGGCCGGCCGGACCCTGGTGCTTCTCCTGTCGTCGAATGGCCTTGCCGCGGTGGATGTCCGGGACGGTTCGCTGGTATGGAGCCATGACGACAAGGGCTCGACGGTGCCCTCGGTGACCGCGAGCGGCGGCCGGCTCTATGTGCCGTCGAACGGATTGACCGTGTTGGAGCCGGTGGCGGGGGCGAAGCCGAAGTCGGTCTGGCGTTCGGCGCAGCTGCGGACCGGCACGCCGAGTCCGGTGGTCCTGGGCAACCGAGTCTTTCTGCTCAACGACGGCGGGATCCTGAGCTGTGGCGATGCAACCGATGGCAAGCGGCTGTGGCAGCTGCGGCTCGATGGACCGTTCAGTGCCACGCCGGTTGTGGCGGGCGGGCTGCTGTACTGCGTGAACGAGAAGGGGCTGGTGCAGGTGGTGGATCCGTCGAAGCCCGAGGGAGAACGGGTGTCGACCCTGCCGCTGGGTCAGGCCGTCATCGCAACGCCCTCGATCGCTTCCAACTCCCTGTTCGTGCGCAGCGACGGTCGGCTCTGGCGGATTGGCCGGGCGAGTCCGCTTTAAGGCAACGCGGTTTCAGTCCAGTGGACGAACGTCCATGGAGAACGCCGCGTGGAACGCCGCGCCGGGCTCGAGAAACACCAGCTCCCCGTCGCTCCGGCCCATGGAGTTGGGCAAGGCGGTCCACGGCTCGATGCAATAGAAGGGTGCCGCGGGGGACGGTGACCACAGCACCAGAAACCGGTAGGCCGGCGAATGGGAGAAATCGAGGAGGACCTCCACCTTCCCGGCTTCGTCGCGGAGGATTGCCTCCCGATTTGCCAGATCGCCCAGGAGGATGGTTCCGCTGACGTCCTGGGACACCGACAGATCCTGGGCCGGGAAGGGTTCGTCGAAGAAGGCGCTCGCCTTGTCCACGGGATGGAAGCGTCGGCCGCGTGGGAGTCGGACGGTGCACCGATCCCGGGATCCACCCGCCAAGGGAACCCGGAGATAGGGATGGAATCCGGAGCTGAAGGGCAGGGGTTTGTCCGACCCGTTCTCCACCGTTTGGAGCCACTGGAGTCGTCCGCCTTCGAGGCGGTACTGGAGTCGGTAGCGGAAGGCGAAGGGATAGCTCGGACGGGTCCGGCCGGAATCCGACAGCTCGAGAGTCACCGAATCGTCGAGCCGGTCCACGACCTGCCACGGGACCCGTCGTGCGAATCCATGCTGGGGGGACTGGTACTCGACCCCATCCAGACAATAGATCCCCTCCTTCCCATCGTGGACGTTGTAGCTGACGTGGGGGAACAGGACGGGGTTCCCCGCCCACATCTGCTGTGGGTACCTGGCCACGACGGCCGGGTCGTGTTCGAGTGCATCCACCCATCCGACACCCGGGAGGTTCCGGGCATAGCGGGTCAGCCATCCGCCGAGTTCCGGGTGGATCTCCGCCATCGCCACATCGCCATCCCGAAGGACAATCGGTTTCGACATAGAGCCAGCATGGGATGGGCGGAGCCGTGAGGCGAGGGAAAGGGGATAGGGAAAGGGGACTCACGCGAAGACGTGGAGACACGGATCGGAAGTCGAAGGCGTCGACCGGTGGGTGATGCAGTGCCCTGCATCACTGGGTGCGGAGCACCCACGCTGCGAGGTGTGGGATCCTGCTCGGGGGGGAAGCCGGTGGGCGTGAGGTCTGGGGTGTCGGGACGCTCCGGAGTCCTGGGTTGCGGGTGAGTCCTGGGGAGGCTGGCCGCTGGGACGCGGCCAGGTTTCGCAGCGCACTGCAAAACCCACCGGGGGAAGGGATCGGGGCGCAGCCCCGGACTGGTGGGTGATGCAGTGCCCTGTATCACTGGGTGCGGA